>Ga0098059_1000555_pt1 | contig 21910 bp, 36 predicted proteins | sample 20_taG_FD_92580 | JGI IMG/M metagenome (GOLD analysis project Ga0098059, IMG submission 92580) | Marine viral communities from the Subarctic Pacific Ocean - 20_ETSP_OMZ_AT15318 metaG | ecosystem: Environmental > Aquatic > Marine > Oceanic | place: Subarctic Pacific Ocean | collected 2015-01-19
TCTTTATCTTCCAATAAAGATTTCATATTGACACGTCCTTTGATTTCAGAAGTTTTAGTTCCTTCATCTAATTCAATAACGAAAGTTTTCTTCGCTACTTCATCTCTACTATAGTTATACTTTGCTGCTGCGAAGTCTAGTAGTGTTTGTGTTTTAGCCACACCTGGCTCTCCTACCAGAAGTACTGGTAATTTTGTGCACTCTCCGAGCGCTAGTAGATTGAAAACTTCTTGCTTTCCTACTAATCTAGTTTTGATTGGTCTCTGTTCCATTTTTTATTTTTTCAAAATTATTTAACACTATTGCACCATCATTATAATCAACAGGGTGCGTCCATTGCTGTGACTGCTGGTAATATTGTAGTTCATCAATTAGATTTTCATATCCTTTAACAGGACGATCTGTTCCCAACCAATTACCACCACGTCTACCTACGTCTATATCATCGGAGCTCATTTCAAATATAGCAGGAGGTAATCTCATTGCCATATCAGCTACGATAAATTTAAAGTTCTCTAAAGTGTATCCTTCAGGAAGAAGCTCTATACTTTGTTTAATTCCATCAGTATATATAGCGCCTTGTCTAAAGTATCCATACTTTAAGTAGCTTTTTCTAAAGTCAAGTATACTTGAACTTGTAGTTTTAATATCGATCGGAGTAACTGTTTGTTTACTATGATCAATTATTAATCTATCTATAATACCCCTAATCGTATAACCTTTATAGCCTTCCCATTCTAGCTTTACTTGGTCAAATACTTCAACGAGGGGATTATCTTTTGTTAATCCTAAGTACTTCTCTGTGTAAGGATCTGTCTTTAAAGTGAAAGCAACTACTGCTGCCTGATCACTTTCATCTTTTGATACTACTGTTTTTCCTTTAGAATCTCTTAAGAAATTGAAATAATATTGATTTTCAGGAGATTGAAACTTCTTTTTAACTGTTGCTAAAGGTAGTTTATATCCCGAAACAGAATATGCTGCATCAAAGCATTCATCTTCTGTATCTCCATTATCTAAATCTAGTAATTGACTATATACTCTAATAAGATCTCCCATCATTCCCGAGGGAATGGATCCTTTCATTATTGCATATCTATTTTCGAATTCTGTAGGTTCTGTTAGAAAACAGTCTACCATACCTCCTTTTCTGAAGTAAGAGGTGTCTGCGTTTTCAGGTTTTTCTATGTATCTCTTGTACGCTGCTGGTCCTTCTAACAAAAGTCCTAGCCCTGAAAAACTTACTGAATGATCATATAAATTTTTTGCCATTATATTATTTGTATGTTGAAGACTAATTTACGATCATCTGATTCCATATATGTAACTTGTCCTGAGCTCCTAACTATAGAAACATTGTCTTCCTCAATTTTACCCATCTCAACTAAAGTGTCTAAAAACCATTTAGTCCAGGGCCATTGATTATCACAATCCCAATTTTGTAAGTCGCCTGGTTTATACATATCTAACCATACTCGTAAATACTCTCCTTGTTTTAATTTTATTACTGGTAACTCTTCTATATATTCTCTTAGATATTCATGCATCCATCGTGCTACTTTAGATCTTGCAGTATAATGCAAAGATCCATCGTATATTCTTTGTCCATTGATGGTCCAGAATTTAGGTTTCCCTGCTATTCTTGGATTAGCAATAACTCTATTTTTCTGTGAGTCGACTAAATATCCTTTTCTGTCAAATGTGTATTTTCCTAATTTTATTCCTTCTCTATACTTTTTTGCTGGTAACGTCTTTTTCTGAAAATCTGATTTTTTATAATATCTGGCTCTCCTTCTGTTGCTAATTGGAACTTTGTCCTCATAGTTGGGAACTATTACTTTCCATGTTTTATGGTGTGTATTCATAATAAATCTTTTATTAAAGTTGATGCATTTTCTATACCATACTTTACTATATAATCACTTATATCTTTAGTATCGTCAGGCATATATATGCATTTACAATTTTCGCCTAAGTATTCTGCTAAGCTTTGAGCGCCACGCTTCCCTGCCTCATCATTATCAAATAGAATAACTACATTATCATAATATGAAGATAACTTTTGTATCAATTCATATTGAGTTCTTGTATTCTCTGATTGAGGGGCTACAGCTTGGTATCCCATTTTATTTAAACACATAACATCCTTAAGAGATTTAGTTATAATAATTAAATCTTCTTTAGACATGTCAAGTTGTTCAAATCCTTGCAAATCCTTTTCATCTACATTACTTAACCACTTTCCCGAAGCTGTAGAGAGTGGTCTATATACTTTTACATGTTTCCCATTAAATTTATAACAGTATATAGGGTTATATGTAGAATATGTGCCAATCAGCTGTTTATCTAAATAAACAAACTTAGCTGAAAACACATTATACTTCTCTAGATCTACTCTACCGAGTCCATATTTGGACCAATAGTATTTATCTACATTAGTATATTCTTGAGGCTTAAATTGAATTAATCTTTCCTTCGTTACGATCTTGGGTTTATATACAGATAAAACCTCTTTTGGAAAAACAGTTGGTGTGTTTGTTCCTAGATTCAGATTAAAATCTTGGACGATAAGTTTTAAACCATCGACAAAGTTTAATCCAGTTTTTAACATCACAAAATCAAAGCAATTGCCTTGATCACCATTAAAGTCTTTAAATCTAATGCTTCCTTGTCTTGTATAATAAAGAGCAAAAGATGGACTACTATCTTCCCTTAAGGGGCTTCTGTATGCACGACCCACTTCAAATTCAAATCCTACATAATATCTCATAATATCCTCTTCAGATATTAGTCTTAAGATATTGTCTTTAGTTATAGGAGTTGGTTCACTAACATTTCCTAGGTTATACATTTTATAAAGATTAACTCAGAGGGGGAGGAGTACTCCCCCGCCAAGGTAATGTTCATTCTAGAATGGCAAGTCTGGTGCGTCTGATCCAGCAACTTCTGCTGTAGCATTCTTACTCGCAGGCTCCATTTTATCATATCTAGGGTTGATCTTTAAGCCACTTGGGTCTTTAGCTGCATCCTCTACAAATGGAGGGAATCCAGGTAAAGCTGCATAATCTTTATAGTCATAAGTAACTTTTAATCTTAAGGACTTAGCTGCATATCCAGTATTAGCCATAACTGACTTTATACCTTCACATAACTCTCCAAAAGTGTTACCCGTGATATTAAATTGATCAGCAGGTACAAACTGTGTACAAATGTGCTTAATTCTAACAAGCATAGCGTTGATTCTACGAGTTACTGCCTCATCTTGTGTCTCACCTGTCTTAGGAGTTACATACTGAGGGTTAACTGCAAATTCATTATGCTTAAGCTGATTGTCATTTCCATCTGCAAAGATAAATTGTAAATACATATTACCATTTTTATCAGTTGGTGTATTGATTTCAGCTAGGTTGCATCCTTCATTGATGCCTACAGGGATCGCACTTGCCCCTGAAAATTCTCTTACTTCTACGTTTTGATTAATGTTATACATTTCTTTTCATTTTTTAAATTATTAAAATAAATCTGTCGAGTCATAACCGTCATCTTCGACAGTTGTGCTCTCTTCTGTTGAACTCACTTCATTTTTAGGTGTGAACTCTTGACCTTGTATCACTTCTCCGCCAGATTTTTCAACTGCTTGTTGTAAATCAGCTATAGTATCTTCTGCTCTAGCGGTGTTTGGATTAGATAGTTCTACTTCAGGTTCAGCTGCTTCATCCCATTCTGATGCAGTCGCTTCTCCTTCTGTTTCTTCTACATTAGGCTGTAGTGTAATCTTATAGAACTTATAACCATCATGTATTTCCCATTCTACACAGTCTTCACATACATATAGTTTGTTTGGACCTGTAGAACCTAAATCATATTCTGATCTTAAGTCTCTATTATGAGGAATATTTTTAATTACTCCTTGTGGATTAACAGCTACTCCATTTCCATCTATTGCTTTATAAACATGAACGATTTTCTCTTCGCCATCTTCAGGATAAGCAAATCCTATTTTATTATCTCCTTGTTTAACTCCAATTCTTGAAAGCAGTGCAGGGGATAACTTCATTAAACCATTATCTCTTAGTTCGATACATAGATCATCACCAAAAGCATTAAGTCTTTCGACTCTTTTTCCTTGTAGTTTCATATTAGTTATAGTATTTTGTTATTGTTTCAATTACTTTATTTAAATCGTTAGGTACTTTATCGCTAGCAAACATTCCCTTAGGAGTCTTAGCTGTTGTTGTACCGTCTGATTGTGTTACAAAGGAGTGTGTTACTTTACCATCTCCATCAGGACTTACGTCCGTGAATAAGACAATAGTAAACATGCCTTCCATTGTAATTACATTATCCACTAGTTTACCAATAGTCTTAAACTTTAGTTTACGATTACCTTGTAAATCAGTAGATGTCTCTGCGTGACCAACCATTACAAAAGTAATGTCATCTCGCATGTTTTTACCACCGTTTGCAACTTCCCATGCGTGCAATCCGATCTCTGTAAATTTATCAAATCCGCGTTCATTTGCTCTACGCATATACTCATTAGCCATAACATATTGAAAGTCATCAACAATTACAGTCTTAATGTGAGGCATATTTTCGTCAATATGCTTCATGATAGAGCAGATAGTTCCTGCGTTATCTGATTCAATATAATTCCCTTGAGGATTCTCTTTAGTTAATAAACTAAAGTCTTTCTTCCATCCTCTAAAAGGCATAGGTTTTTTTGCTACATTTATAATAAATGTAGATTTAGGGTCTAGATTTTCTAGACTAGTGGATTTACCTGAACCACTCTCTCCTATTATTAAAATTTCTTGTGCCATATTAATTTAATTCAGTTGTTCTTATTATTACTACATCTCCACAAAGAGGGTCACTGGAATGCCAATGTAGTATAGTAGCTCTGTAATTAATAGGTAAGCTTTTTAACTTACCTTCTTCATTACATATTATACTATATCCTTCTTGTTTTGATGGCACTACTTCTATCATACCTCCTACAGCTTTCTGTAAGTGAGGTAGTTGCTGTTGTTCGGGAAGATTTAGTGCGGAATCTCCTCCAGCTGCATGCATTATTATTGCCATATTTTTTACATATTAAAATTCATTTTTCCAGGTTCATAATATTCGTCTACTCTATTATATTTTAAATTATCGAGCATACCAAGTACTAATCCTGCTTCTCCTTCTCTATTTTTTATTAAATGCCAATAAATCATTGCTTGTTTAGCATTCATTGGATTTAATATAGGTAGATTGTTAGGTCCATATGTTTGCATATTTAGCATAAAAGGTTTATGACTAATTATGACATTATCTGATCCGTGAAACACAGAATCACTACCAAATATATCTTTCTTCATTGGGTAGTGCAACATTGGATTAGCTAATCGTTCAGCTCTTTCTATTTCTCTATTAAGTTGACTTAAAGCTACAACTATACATTTTATTTGTTTTTTAATAAACATAAACATTCTATATAATTCAGCTAATAAGTGCCTTTCTGCTTGTCCACCTCGTCCTTTAGTTAAAAGAGTATGGTCTAGAAATATAACACTTCCATAATCATCTCCTTTAATTTTTAGTTGCTCTTCATGAAATTTCATGATGGTATTATATACCTGTTCAACAGTACCTGGCACATCCACATAGTATATATCATACTTAGATATGTCCTGCTTTACTAACTCTTTAGCAACATCAAAGTCAGCATCTGTTAGTGAATCAGTACTTGAGTATAGTTCTGAAACAGTCTTCTGCATTTTAGAAGAAATCTTTCTACCTACCTGCTTCATAGCAAGCATTTCGAAGTTAAATGATAATACTGAAAAGTTCTCTTCAGGATTTTCATCAAACAGACTAGTTTCTAATTCATTTGCAATTGACGATTTACCTGAACCTGACATTCCACCTATAGTTACAATTGTACCCCACTCCAATCCTCCCATTATAGATTGGTTAAGTTTAGTCCATCTTGTAGCTAGTGACTTGACAAGTCCCTGTCTTCTGTGATCCATATAAGTTAATATCTCACCAGAAGCCGTATCTATTCTTTTATACTGTAATTGTTGGCTAGATGAGTTTTCCTCCATAGTTCACATTTTTATTTGGTTTATTTTTATTCTTCTTTAGTCCTATCAATATATCTTTCCATATCTCTTCTTTTAACCAGTTCTTTAAAGTTTTAAGATAGGCAACATTACCTGTAGACTTTCTTTTATCAACATAAAATTTAAGTGCTACTTGTAATTGTTGTGGTGTCACTTTTTGTTCCTGTACTATCTTAACGTACAGGTCCTTAATTGTCTTCCTTCCTTCTTTTAAATAAGAAGTTTGACCACTTGCGCGTGTAACTTTTGTGGGATAGATTCCGATAAAGTCTTCAAACTCATCGGCATACATACTAAGGGAACGTTCAATTAGATCATCATCTCCTAAGAAGGGATTCTCTGATTTCTCGTCAGCAAAGCTGTCGACCATTCCTTTAATAAATTCTATACCTTGAAATGTTACCACCCAAGCAGTCTCTTTCTTTTCAAAATATCCTAATTTTTCTAGATGTTCAAAATTGGAAACATGGATAGACTCAATAGTATCTATATATAACGCTAGCATATCTAATTTACCATATGCATGAGAGTATAATATAAAGTATTGTGTTACCGTCATTTGCTTATCTTTAAGCAGTGCGATAAAGGGTCTACCATATGCAATCATATTTTAATTATTAAGATTAATATCCTCTACACTTGTTACCCATTGGGTATTGTAGTCTTTCGCTGTTCTCTTCCTCACCCATGATAGCTCTTGGCTACCCGTGACGTATAAATTTATATAAATCGCTGTTTTTCCTTCCTGTAATCTTAATGTTCTTCCTGTTCTTTGAATATTATCTAGTGCTTTAGAACTACCTGCACAGCAAATGCCTAATGAACATTCTGGTACATTTAAACCAGCGTTCAAAGCTTTTACTGAACTAAGTATATTGTACTCATTCTGCTCTCCAAAGTCTTCTAATACTTGTTGACGTTCTTTCTTTTTTAATTTACTATGAAATAGTAAACATTTATCGTCACCAATAGTATCTCTTACTTCAGTAGCAAAATCAATACTTTCACTAAATACTAAAGCCTTTCTGTCTGAAAATTTCTCTATAAGTTCTTTTGTAATTAATAATTTATTAGAAGCATTGTAACATAACTTCTTTCTTTTCTGCATCATCATGTAGAATACATTTGCCCATTTCTTTTTATCTGGATCTGAAGAACTCTTCCACTTACCTGCGTTTTCGAATGCTTGAAATTTACCACCTAGTTCAGTTACTGCCATATTATAGTAGTATTGAACTCCGTTGTATTTTTTAGCTTCTTCTGGTGTAAAGGGTATTCCTAAATTGAATACCTTATATACTGAGATCAATCCCAGTGACACAGCCTTGTTTAAATCTGTAGTATAAACAATAGGCGCAAACATGTTTAGAAATTCTAAATATTCTTCATTTTCTGGTGTTGTTGCAGTTAGACAGTATATATTATCCCATGTATTATTCTCATAGAACTTTCTATATTCTGGAGATAATGTAGTATGAACCTCATCGACAATAACAATGTCATAATGCTCATTTCTATATTTATATGCTGTCTGTATACACTGAAAGTCTACTCGATCTAGTAAATGTTTTAAATCCCATTTTTCAAATTCATTTAACCATTCGTTATCTCGTAGATTCTCTGTTGGAACTATAATTAAAGCTCGCTTAAATGGCTCATCCTCTAAAATATCATTTAGAGCTAACAAACCCATTCTGGTTTTACCTAAACCTGTAGCAGCAATTGAAGTTCCCTTTTTGCCAGCATTATTCCATCTTAATAGATGTTCTCGCTGTTCCTTATCTTTATTTACATTTAATATATTCATCTAAGTTAAATACTGTGTGTTGTATGTAACTAAGAAGATTCCCCATTTTCTTTTTTGCTCAAGTTGGACAGGTTGGCCCCAGGGACACATCCCTGGAACCTTGTCCATCATATCTGCAATAGCATGCTTTAACCCTTCACGAGTATCAGCTTCTACAAAAGAAAACTCTTCAATATCTTTAAACATTACTTTTCCCATTTTTCGCTTATGTTAGTATCAGCCTTAAGTAATCCTGACGGTAATATGACACGAGCTGCCTCTTCCATAAGAACTTTCATTTGTTCTTTCCACTCAGAGACATAAGAAGTATGACATATAGTATCTATTTGATCATGTACAGTCATAACAACTTTAACAGGAATCTCGTGTAATTTAATATACTCATGTATTAACACTAAAGCCTGTTTTGTCATATCAGCTCCTGTTCCTTGTATAGGGGTATTTTTAGAAGCTCGTTCTATAGTCCCTAACAATTTCCATCCATCTTTACTTTGAGATAGTCCTGGTTTCCAATCATTAAACCATCTAATCCTTTTAAAAGGAGCAAATGTTTTAATGTAACCATGAGACGTTCCATACGTGCCCAAAGATACTAAAAATTTGTGAATAGAAGGAAAGATTGTAAAGTATTTTGATATTAATTCCTCAGCTTCATCCTGACTGATTTTCAGGGTGTTAGCTAATTTATGAGGGCCCATTCCATACGCTAATCCAAAGTTAACAGTCTTAACATTAGTTCTTAATGTATAATGTTTAGGACATTTGCATTTCTCTTTCTTTGACATGTATACACAGTCATCGTCAGCTGCATCTATCCATTCTTGACCATAAACTAAGTCTGCGCATATAGAATGTAAATCTTCTCCGTTATTTAAAGCCTGAAGCCATACAGGATCTTGTGATCCTTCAGCTATAATACACAATTCTTGTGAACTATAGTCTGATGATACAAATCTGTAATCGACCAGGCCTGATACAAAACAATTTCTAAAATCATTTGTACTAGGTATTTGTTGCATATTAGGTTTTTTACTAGCTACTCGTCCCGTATTTAATATCTGACTAAAAGAAGTATGTACTCTATTATCTAGTCCTACATTCTTTAAAAAGTCTTCACCATACGAGGTAGAAAGCTTCATGCTTTCCTTGTATTTAATATAATCTCTAATAAGTGGGATTTTGTCTTTGTAATTACTTAAATCAAATGCTCCTACACTCTCGAGTGCAGGTATTATTTTATTAAATACTTTAAGTACTTGACTAGGACTATCCCAATTAACAGATACCTTTCTTATAGTATCTATTGAAGCAAATAAATCTGCTTGTAGATACTTCTTTACAAATGGAGCTAACTCAGGGATATTTAATACATATGTATCTAATTTCTCCCTAAGTTTTTTTGCTTTTACAATAGATTTATCAGCAAGGGTTAACCACACTTCTGTGTCTAATCCTATACCGTTAAATTCTACGTCAGCTAATGCCAATGCGGTTTTGTTTTCTAATGCTACGGTTTCTTCTAGCTCATTTGCTGGAATACCATTAGCCTTTTGAAACTCACGCAATGTTATTAGATGTTCAACATCTTTAGCTCCATATTGTATTTGTTCAATAGTAAACTCTTTATTACCTAAAGATATAAAGCCCTGTCTTATATCTTTATCAAGATCTAACCCTAAATATCTATTTGTTAGATCTATCAGTCTAAATCTGTAAGGTCTACCATTATGTATAACTTGGTCAACTATCATAGTATCCCAAATATTATTTAATTCTATATTATAAGAACTTCTTATAAATTTATAATCAAACTTTACATTATGTAATACCTTAACAATACCTTGACATTCTAAAATCTCACGTAGTGGTTCAATAGAAACTTGACGAGTATCAATTACAAATTGATTTTCATCATCTCCTATTTGAAACATTGTTAGTGAATCTTTTAAAAAATCTAAGCCTGTAGTCTCGGTATCAACACCTAATACAGCTTTAGATTGACAGTAATTAACAACATCTTCTATCGATGCGGTTTGAGCTGCTGTATTAGTACGACCTACAAAGTAAATCATTCTAATATATCTACGAATCTATTTTCGTGTGCATTACGTATGTCACCATTATTCATAGCTGAGGTTCCTTCTTTATCAGGGATATAGGTACCGTCTACTTTTTCGAAAATCATAAATTCTTTTTCTACTGATCCTTTTTCTTTAGAGAAAGTATTAAGAATTAAGCCATCAACTCTACACTTATCGATTTTATCTTTAAGTTCTCGATTAATGCTTTGATTCTGTATCATCTTTTCTTCTTCTTCAGTAAGGGTAGCTTGATCTATTTTACATTTATTAACCTCAGATACAAACGTTACATGTAACGCTTTAGCTGTTTTAGTTATATACCTTAATGATTCATCAGTTTTATCTCTTAAAGAATCTATCGATAAGAGATCTGATGGTATAGGTAATATAACATTTTTGTAATCTTTGGTAGTAACGTATAATAAAGGATTAGTTTTACCTTCTTCTTTTAAGCTCGCAAATATACTTTGTAGTACTTGGATCTTATGTTGGTTCCACGTAATCATTTCTTTAAATCTAAAGCTATCTGCAAAAGAATAATATATCCAGCTAAATCAGATAAAGTATCCTCCGTAGTATCATTGATACCACTATTTTTAATTCTCATTAATTTATCATCCATGCGTGCGCATAATGATTCAATAGCATCTCCTTTAGAGAAGACACCGAGTGGAAATAAAGCACTACTCCCATAAGCTTTGTTTTTTTCCAATAAAAGCTGTTCTAGCTTCTTACATTTTAGAGAAATAGTTTCTCTAACCTTCTTGTTTATTTTTTCATTCATACTCTTTCAGTGTTATCGGCTCGTGAACACTCAGCAGAACAGTATCTACTGTCTTCTTCTAAAGGTTCCCCACAAAAGCCACATTTACAAATATCTATTTCCTCGAGATGTTCAATCATCTCTTCTAGTACTGCACGCATAGCGTCAGCATCAATAGCTACTCCATCACTGTCTTCTGTATAGTATACAGGGACAGTGACAGGAGTATCTAAAGTATTTTGATCTTCTTTACTTATTGCCATTTTTTACTCTTTTATCAATATGTTTCTCTATTTGACTAGAAATATACATACCACATGCAACTCCCATTGCAAATAGTAATAAAAGAAAGAAAGCAGTTAGTATAAGATTTTCTAATTCTATAAATTCCATATTAGTTAGTATTATACTTTACAAACATAGATCTGCCCAAGCAGTATAAATAGAACAGTAGCTATTAATCCAACAATACCAATAAAGAAAAGTAACTGTGCAGTTGCTTTACTTCTTTCGTGTTTAGATAATAATTCTCTTACTTCTTTATACTCATCTACTTTCTTTGGCATGACGTATTTGATAAGTGGTTAATAAATTGATTTCTTAATTTAGCATGTTGTCTAAACAATACTAATACAGCTATAAATGAAAACATTATACCTGTGATAGCCAATAACATAAATGGCCATGTGTCTGGGTGTGTGATGATAGTGTGCATAATAATATATTTAATTGGTTTATAATTTAGTTAAAAAAGATCACCTACGACTTGCACGCCAAGGTCCACTTCGCCACATTACATCGGTTGGAGATAAGGTCCTAGGGGACAGCACTTCAAGTTTTATCAGTCCCATTAACGCGCGCTCGTGCTCAAGTTCTTATCTCTGCGGTTGTGCACTCCTTACGGAGAGGCAGAATAGATAGTGATCTATAAAAAAAATAAAAGGGTAGGGAACTGAGTACATTGTTACAAGGACAACAAACACGAAGCCTTGATATTTCCAGTACTGCTTAGATATACCCTTTTATTTATCTTGTTAATATATTGCAAAGCCTCCAGAGGCTTCACAAAATGTTGCAAATTCTAATGCATTAGCTACACTAAAAGGATAACCATTTTTCCAGTCATCCTTAGGTAGATCTGCTTGTTGTTGATTGTATACTGAGCAATATTTATCAAGATCTCCTGATTTATTAGCATCTCGTATACGTTTAGCTATTCTTTTAGCTTTAGCTTTGGATATAAAGTGACCATCATTAAATGTACCTGAAGACATATCTTTTTCTTTAAGAATATCATTACAGAGTTCACAAGTATACATCCATAGTGGTCTCCACCACCATATATTGTTTCTGAAATAAGTACCAGGCGATAATTGATCTATCGCTTGTTCATGAGCCCATATCTTATCATGTTTTTCAGAAGTATCTAAATCTTTATCATTAGTAATCTTATCTATTTTCTTTTGAATACTATTGATTTCTTTAATATTTACTCGAGGCACTATAGGTGCCTTTCCATATAAATCGAATCCCATATAATTTGTTTTAATTTGGTTAATAATTAAGTGTGGAGATGGGGGGAGTCGAACCCCCGTCCAGCATTGGTTGTTAAAGTACAGATATACAAGCTTTTAAGTAATTAGTTTTAATTTAATACCCATCGCGTGGGTGCCCTTATGCATTACTCACGCACTTCAGGCTGCGGGATGTCCCCTAGAAGGCACCACTTCATTAGGTTCCGTAGGCTATTAACCCGTAGAGAGTTGTATTAAGTGACAACTATAACATCATATATAACACCTTTGAAATAACTACCTAGGCAGCTACAGCAAGTTCTACACTTTGTAGTGGTAGAGCACTAGAGTGAGACTCAGCTCCTATCGGAGTGAGCTTCACCACAGAATAACTATTTTCGCCAGTTAAAAAGCATCGTGCTTGCCGTACAATCGTCTACAATGTGTCAAAATCCAGGTCATCCCCTTTGTTCTTCTGATCGCTATGTAAATAAACCATACCATCATCAAATCCATTTATAAAATCTTGGATTGTACCGTACATATGTTCTGCAGTCTTCTGACCACAGCCATCCAGTTCCTTAAAGCTTGGAACTGTCATAAAGATTAAATGATTGTAGTTTAGTATCTCATACTCATCTAGTATTGATTTACCTCTACTGTTTAATCTATTATAGATCTCTAATCTATATTTTTCCTTCATTTTGGCAAGATACTCTTCATTATTCTTGAGCTTTTCTTTCTCGCACGGTTCTTCATAACCAGGTCCTTTTTCACCTTTTACAAAGCATTTCCAAAGATTTTTAAATAGTTTGATCATAATTTAGTTTTTAATTTGTTAATAATTGAGTCCATTACAGCTAAGAAATCTCTATTACTGAGCATTTCTAGCTTAATATCATGTACAATAGGATCTAAATTCTCCTCTTCTTTTGATGCTTTCCCATCTGCTATTTCTTTTAGCATTTTCATCATTTGTTCAGGTGAATCAGAGTCCATTATATCATTGATTTGTTGTTTAGCACATACTTCCTGATCGTTTTCACGCTCTATATATATGTGTAGTTTACAGTATACTTTAGCATCAGGATAGTTTAACGCATCTGTTGCAGCATCTGTCATTTGTTTAACATAGCCTCTTAAGGCTATCTTATCATCCAGTTTATTAAGTTCATCTAATAACTGGTCATGTTTCTTATCTAAATCTGTGGCCATAAGTTATTGTTTTATAAGATTATTATTAAAATATAAGATATATAGTGATAAAATCCTAAAACTCATCGCCTTTTGAATCATCAATTATCTTTCTTAGACTCTCCTCACTGATAAAGTCTTGTGGTTTGATGGGCTGTCCATCTTTTGCTTTTAAATTAATGGCCATGTCAAGCACATCATTTCTCATTCTCTCCAGTCCTTCTTTATGTTTGGACTCTGCGACTCCCATTCCGCATACAAACATAAGACATATTAGTTCTGGTAAAGTGTTGATCTCTACATTATCGAGAACATGTTCAACTATTTTGGTTAGTATCATGTTATCCATCTGTGGGCTGATCGAAGCCATAGTTTTACTGAACTTGTCTATTAATTCTTCATTAACACCAAAACAATCTTGTAGCGTATTCTTTTCGTGATTAAGTATTAATTTCTTAAGCTCTTCGTTTAAGTTATTCATGTTATTACATTGATTACAAAGTGTTAATAAAAAAAAGAGAAATCAAGCTAATAACTAAATCCCTGGTTAACAAGGAAATAGTTATTAAAATGATTTAAAATATAAAACAAAAACTACGGGTACAATATCGTAATTTGACAAGTATCTGTTCAATCTAAATTATAGTTCATCTGTTATCAGAATCATATACAGTGCAGAATAGTCCTTTGGCCCTTTGGGTATCGATAAGACCTTGAGTTTTCGTTTCCAACATTTAGTTTCATTTGCGTAATGGGGTTAGCAAATTACTTACATTCTACGCCACGTGAAGGCAGTTGTTTGTCTGTAGAACTTGCATAAGCTGAGATTATACTTATGACACACATCTTTAGTTGTTTAGTTCCCGTTAAGGTTTACAACATATCCACTATCGTCTCCGATAGTAATGTGCAGTGACGGTTAGTTAGACTAACCACTTCTAATGTTACCACTTACTCACGATCTACTCAAACGTAATATAAAGCCGCTAAACTCTATACCAGTCTTTCAATCGCAAACAGAATCATCTTGAGGAATCATCCACTCTCCTTCTAGAGGAGATTTAGTCACCTTTCAGTGATAACAGGCCAACACTTGTTCTTTTGATTAATATTATGGAATTAACCATTTTTTTGCATCTACTGTCCAGGATGTGGTTGGTCCACAATTGCTTTATCACCTTTTGAGTGACAAAATACAATACATCCCAGGTATACCGTTCCATTGGTATGATATTTCGTGACAATCCTATTCCCTAGGACCACCAGTTATACTGATTTATACATCTAATTAGATTGGAGTCTAACTCGATATTAAATCTACAGTTTATCTTATTGTTGTTACCAACTCACATCCCATCAAGAAGGATGCACACATACACTCAGACGATAGTCCTCTGTTGCCGTGTGATATACTGCTTGTTTGGATTGACTCTCCGAAGAGAGCAACAATTACTGTTCATGCGTTGCAGTAATCATCTTTAGGCATATTGCTATGCTTATCAGGCCAAACCCTATTTTAAAGTTTGTAATGAAGAATAAAAAGAAAAATAATAATTATTAATCCATTACATATGAGAAAAGGAAGAAAGACAGGACTGGATCACTGTCTTTCAACCTATAAATTACCTAGTTTCCATCTTAAAATGGTGCGTTAGGTGCCGCTTCAGTTGTAGCTGCTTCTGATGTCTCAGTCTCAGTCTCAAAGTCACTAGGCTCTTCAAATGCTGCTTCACCTGCAATAACACCATCAGATGTCATTAGTTGGTGTCCCTGTGATTTGAATACAGAAGTGATAGTCTCTCCCTTAAGAACAACAGAAGTATAAGACATAACTTCACGACCGTCAACTGTATAAGGAACAACAGATTTAGTAACGATGTCGCCAGGTATATTCTTACCAACGAATTGTTTGATTAAAGAAGGATTACCAGCTTTCCATACTGGATTGTCTTCAGAGTCAGTAGTTTGAGCTATAACTCTAGTTCTTTCAGCCCCAAATGGGTTAGAAGGATCTCTAAATACTGCGATGTAATATTTTCTACCGTCAGATGTTAGATTTAGTTTACCGTTAACGCCATCTTTGTCGTCAACTAATTGTGCATCAGCTTTTGCTGATAATCTTACAGTAACTAGTTGTAAGGCTGCGTCAGGATTGATTGTGTTCATGTCCATAATTAATAATTTAAATTGGTTTTGTTATACATTAAGTTATACTCTAAAAAGAGAGACAGTTTGAGTTCAAGTGCGACTACATCTAAAACAAGTATTAGAAAAGATGCCATCCACTTATGTCTAGGAACAGTTTGGCTTTTATTAAATGGTGTGCTCCATTCCTTTTGATATGGTTATACTTTTACATATTCATACTTATTTGTCTTACAACATAGACCACGAAGACGGTAATCAATACCATTGAAGGAATATGTTGGACCAAGATACTGTCTAGATGAAATCATCTACAGGTGTATCTGTTATCATACCATATAGATGTAAACAACAGTAATAATATCGTTGTTATAATCGATGTAAGTATCAGTCCATCGGATCTTAACGAGTCTACAAAAGACAAGTCAGTAAGTATCCAACAGAATAATGTATACATTATGTGTATGAATAAGTATGTAAGTGACAAAGATGCCACTAGTTGAAAAATTTTCTTTACGATGTGATTAGTATAAGTTATCATAACTCATTCTTATCTTTAAATCGTAAACCGCACTCAATACTTACAAAAGGGAGAAGTATGATGAGTCGTCTCGTGTTGGAGAAGAAATCTAACCCACATCCTAGTCCAATAAATGGCACAAGATCCAGATTGAAGATATATCTCCCATTTAATTTGACTAAATTCATTGGTCTAATTATTTGGTTAAACAATAGGTTAAAACAAAACACTGGTCTCTTCGTATCCTATGTTTCAAGGAGATTGTTTTAATACTCAGTTAGACCCTGTGTTTGGTAGGTTATCACATCAGATATTATTTTCGTTGTCATCTAAGTCAATAGTGAGTAGGAATATAATTCTATCCGTTTAGTGATAGGTGGTACATCTATTAGAACTTCTCGTCTACTGGTTGAGTTTGTGCATCAACAGTTTCAAGAATGTTACAGATAGATTTTGTTTCTTCTGTCATTGCTCGTCTGTCATCATATGACATTTCATCGTGTTTAATAGTATCTTCTAGAGCACTTACTAAAGTCCTAGCTAGTCTACTAAGTTTATAACACTTACTATCCAATGACTTGATAGATTTATCTCTCTTTTTAAGTGCAGAGATCGCACTATTAATATCTAATTCCATTATCAAAAGGTTTTAGGTTTTTCCATTAGAGCTATATTATAGTAATGGAGTCTATAATGTCGTTGTCCCATTGAGGGTAGATATGAGGGTTGAGAACATTAGGTAACGCTCTCGAACACTCAAACGACATAAAAGAGTGACAAACTCTCTTAGGCCAAGATTTAGTGAGGTTGTTTGATACGTGAGCCAGGTAAAACAGTAGCAATATCTGTAGTTATTGGGCCAAAGTAGTTGTTGAAGCCTGGGTGGAGCAGAACAACAAGGCGTTAGCCTTGCTGTCCATTGTCCTAGAACGGTGATGAGGACTCTACATCAGATGCAGACTCTTCGAAGTCTCCTTCGTCATCGTCTGGTGCATAGTCCCAAGTGTCAGGACTGAACGCTAGCACATCGCCTGACTTGAGCTGGTCAAGAGGCATAGGCACCTGGTCTGCGAACACAGCCTTAGTACGCTGAGGTCTACAGTCTATTACGCCCTTAGGTAGGTTAGAGGCCATGCCTTCACGGAACCTGAAGAGCGCGTATTGTGTGCCGTTCGCTGCGGTCTGCACTGTTACCGCGTCAGTTGCTTGAGCTGAAGCCTGACCTGCTTCCTTAACCATAGGAGCTACGATGGTAGCTAGTATAGTGCTCTGAGTGTTCTCTGTTGCCATATCAATTGGTTTTAGAGTACGCTACCCAGAGTTGGAGATTCATATCTCTCTTTCAGGTACGGGGGTAGTTTCCGTCCAGAATTTAGCGGGGGAGTTTGCTTAGTAGTGGGTTAAACGCTCGATTACTGACACATTTTTTTAAATTAGATGATCTATATTTTTTTTATAATATATTTTTTTATATCTTTGCCCCATCACTTAATATAGGAACTACTATATATAAGGACACATCGCCAAGAGAATAAAGGATATGAAGCGGTGCCACTACGTCTTACGTATGCACTTCTTTAAGACTGCATACACCACCCACTTTAATTAGCGGGGACGGACTGAGGTAGAAACTCAGTCTAGAATGGAGCTTTAGGCTGCTCCCCCTCTCCTGAGGTTTTCTGGGAATTCAACAACACACTTGCGGGAGGGATAAGGTGTTGTGTCTCCACTACTAGCTACTCAATAATACTTAAGTATATACTTGCATAGTAAATATAAATATTATATATTTGTAAAGTATAACTATATAAATATATAATGAAGAGAGTAAAGAAAGAAGTGCTTAAGAGTTCTGCATTTTACCCGAAGTATCTCAAATTGATAAATGTAATACTACCAGATCCGTTAACTCAACGTGAGATAGATGTGCTATCAGCGTTTATGGGGTTGAAGGGGGATTTAGTGGAATTAGATAGGTTTGGTACTCAGGCAAGAACTGTTGTGCGTAAACGTCTAGGATTCAAAACTCATTCTAATTTAGATAACTATATAAAGTACTTCAAGAACAAGGGGGTTTTAGTGCTTAATCCTAAAACTAAACAATTAGAACTGAACAAAAGAATAGAGATACCGAAGAATGAGAAAGAGATCTCTTTAGCTTTTGTTTTTAAAATAAAGGACCATGAATAATATAGAGCAAGAAACAACAATAGAAGATCATATTACAATCATGCTGAGGGATTTTATTTTTAAATATGAAGAACGCCCTGAATTAGTGGTGCTAGATATAGGATCAGCCTCTGCTCTTAAAGAAGAGTTAGGCTTATCTGCATTAGATGAACTTAAAAGGTACTCAGGAATGGATGTAGCCTTTGTAATGGATAGCGATGGACAGACAATCAAGTTTTATTAAAGACTTAAGTAATGAACACAAACTTCCTGAGATTGTAGTTAGGACAATAGTTAGATCACAGTTTGGGTTTGTTAAAGAGGCAATAGAGAAAGATGATCCTGAGGGGGTTTTATTGCATTCCTTTGGAACATTTAGAGTTAAACGAGGGAGAGTTAATGGTCTTTTAAAGGGGTATTTAAAAGGACTGAGAAAAAAAATGGGAAAAGACTTGAATTTAATAAAAAAAATTAAGTATCTTTGGTCCATAAGAAATAAAGTTTATTAAATGGCACATAAAGATGCAGCAAAGTCAGCGAAGCTTTTTTACGAAAGCATGAAAGCGGCTCAACAGAGAGATCTATCAGAATTGATCGAAGATCAACAAGAACTTTCTGAAAAGGAAAACCAACCAACAGTAGATCTTAGTTCAAAAATATTAGAACAAGCTAAGAAGCTACATGAAACTGAAATTATTATTAATCAAATCAATAAATTGAAATGACAACAGAAGCAACGGTTGGACCAGCACCAACAATGACAGGCGCTCCAGAAGGAGGCCAATTTGTAACGCCAGAACAAATGGCAGAACACAAAGAAGCAACAGAATTTGCAAAACATGCGCAGATGTCTGAGCTAAAAATGAGAAAAGCTAGTATTATATTACAGTCCTTATCAGTAGGAGGTGATGTAGTAGAGCCTTTATTTGACAAAAAGACTCGTAAAGAGTTACAAGACAAAGTAGCATCAATTTTAAAAACCTTATAATATGGAAGGAATTAAGAACAGAGTCGTAACTGACGAAAATATTCAAATGACCTTTTGTGCAAACTGTAAAAACTGTCCATCAGTAGATATGACCCTGGAATCTGACGAGGTAATCGTTGGAGGAGAAGAGGAAGGGTTTACATCTTTTACAAAGGAGCAGTTTAAGCTTTTTATTGCAGAAGCAAAAGCGGGTACATTTGATGATATGCTTAAAGATGTAGATAAACCAGTAACTAGGACAGGGGGATTAGCTCCTGATTGTGGTCCAAGTATATAGTTATGGGAATATTTAAGAATATAGTAGACGGTTGGTCGAATTATTATGCAGCAATCAGTGAAGAAGGGCTTTCAGATGAGATTCAAGCATTGGCAGATACTAGAGCCGAGGTATGTGGTGAGTGTCCTGAGCTTGTAGAGTCGGGCATCTGGAAAATTTTCAACCGAGTGCTTCCTGATGGCAGGACTATTAAGCAAAGACAATCAGCTATTGCAGAAACAGATAAGAATAATAAAGTACATAAAGGATATAAGTGCGGAAAGTGCGGATGTGCATTTCCACAGAACGTATATGCACCAGATAAAAAGTGTCCTTTAGGTAAATGGTAAAAATATAAATAATGAAATTAGACGAAACAGTAAAAAACATAAAATTAATAGGCGATAATATATTAGTTTTTGTAGAGCCTCCTAAAAAAGAGACTCAGAGTGGTATTATAGTATCTGAAGAGGTAGCTAGAGAACATTCAGAGCTTTATGGGGAAGTAGTTGCAGTAGGACCTAGTGTAAAAGATTTTTCAGAGGGAGATGTAGTTTTATTACCTCCACATGGAAGTACTCCAACTGTATATAAGAATATTGTATATCACGTATTTAAAGAATATAGTCTATTTGCTAAAATAGAGGAATAATGACAGATAAGAGTTCTCATATAGTTGAGATCACGATCAAATCGGATACGCCTGAGATTGTTCAGGCTTTTATCTATGGTTACTTTGGTGAAAATTGTAACGTAGATAGAACTCCAGAGGCGACTTTTAAACTTGTAGTTAAAGAAGAAGAGTTAGACTACGAGTTAGACTTGACTAGAGAGAAAGACATAGAAGACGAACGTGAATTTATTTGATTTACAAAACAGGAAAGTAGTTATCGCTCCTGCCGCTCTTTTAATTCCAGAATTTAAAGAGATATGGGAGCGTGACGAAACTGAATATAAAGAAATAGCATTAGCTGAACTTAGTTATGTGTATTTCGTATCAGACTATAAATCTATTTATAGATCTGGAATCTCAGAAGGTGAGTTGCATGCTGTTGTTGCTAAGGACTTTTTAAAGGATGAGGCTTACGAGCCTTGTCCGCAAGTCCGATCTGCAATGACTAAGTATATGATGCTACAAGAAACTCCATCTATGCGATTACTAACAGCATCTTTAAGTACAATAGACAAGTTAACTGACTATTTACAACATGTTGACTTATCAGAACGAGATGCTAGAGATAAACCCGTATATAAACCGAGTGATATAACTAATTCTTTGAAATCAATTGGAGGAATTGTGGAATCCTTACATAAAGTAAGGGCTCAAGTAGAGAAGGAACAGCAATCAGCAGCGTCTTTAAGAGGCCAGCGTACGAAAGGTAACAGAGAAGATCCAACCTAAAATGAATTTTGGAATGAAATACTATAGAGAACAGATTCAAAAAGCAATGCTGGAAAAAGGATATAAATACTTTACTAGCGATAACTATGATGTTAATATTATAGGGATTAGAAACTCCGAGACAAAAGGAGAAGTTACAAATAAGTTTGATGATATAATGACCATCTCCTATAAGGATAAAGATGGTAAATGGTGGTACCACGAGTTTGAGTGTACTACTGATCCTGGAGATGACTATATAGATGCGCCTATGTCTCCTAATAAAGGATGTGCAGTATTAAAACCTGGGCAATATAGAGGTAGTCATAAAATAAGATTACACGGTGGTAAGTATACTGCCTTAGGTCAAAAGAAAGATGTAACAGTTTATAGAGATAATAACAGGAATGATAAGTATGAGTTCGATGAATCAACCTGTGATACTGGTGTATTTGGGATTAATATACATAGAGCAACTAAATACGCAGGAAAAACATCTACTAATGTAGATAAATGGTCAGCAGGATGTCAAGTAATTGCATCTAATGATGACTGGCATACTTTTTTAGATATATGCCAAACAGCAAGAGAGATATGGGGAAATTCATTCTCTTATACCTTACTAGAGAGTAAAGATTTAACTTAAAACTAATATTTAAAAACAACAACAATGGCAATAACAAAAGGAAAATTCACTTTAACTTCAACTGATTTGACCAGTGATCAGATCAACTTTAATGTAGAACAAGAGTGTAAAACTGCACCATATAGTGATGGATGTGATTCAACAAGCGGATTAGCAAGAGTAACAATTGCTTCAGGAGGCGCGTTTACATTTGATACAGATGATAAATTTATAAGAAAATCTATTGCATCAACTACTCCAGGAACTAACTGGCACAAAAACTATTTATACGTTAAGAATGTAAATACTACAAATGTCACTTTAAAAGTAACAATTGATAGTAGTACTTATCTTCCA
>Ga0098059_1000556_pt1 | contig 21834 bp, 22 predicted proteins | sample 20_taG_FD_92580 | JGI IMG/M metagenome (GOLD analysis project Ga0098059, IMG submission 92580) | Marine viral communities from the Subarctic Pacific Ocean - 20_ETSP_OMZ_AT15318 metaG | ecosystem: Environmental > Aquatic > Marine > Oceanic | place: Subarctic Pacific Ocean | collected 2015-01-19
ATCATCCGGTCCGGGATCATCAGGGATTTCAAATAAATCTGCTCCACGTTGCTCGACCTCAAAAGAGTCACCTGCTCTAACCTCTCCTATTGTTTTTTCTGACGGCTCCATAGGTGGCATCGGGCTTGGTTTTTCTGTTCTAAGTTTTGGCTTTCTTCCTTCAGTAACCATAACGGTGCCTAGACCCGGCCCCCAACGACCCAAACCAGCTTTTTCGTAAAATTCATATGGGGGTATCTCACCTGATGCCACCCGAGCTTGTTTCAGCGTAAGTGCATCTTGTTGAGCTTTTAACAAATCTATTTGACCTTGAAGTGCTTTATTTTCTTTTGTAACTGCATCTTTATATTCTTGATACGTTTCTTGCGATGCTTTCTTTGCTGTAGCCACGGTAGTATCCACACCACCCCTCGGCCTAACTCTTTTGTTAGTTATCTCTTGTGTAACCATTCCTTTTGCTAAATCTATCTCTTGCTTCATCCTTTCTTTATCTTGCGGTCTTACCCTGTCGCTCTCTGAATCATACAGCCCATAGTGTAATTGTATAAGCTCAACCATCTCTCCTTGGGACATCCCCCCTGTATTTGGTATTTCAGCATCAGAATCTGCTGTCATCCCAGCTTTCGTGGCAACAGCAAGTAATATAGCTTCATTTGTTGTTGTACGGGCATGTGGGTTAGCACCTTTAATTTTTGTCACATTCGCATTGAAATCCTTAGGGGCCTTAAGAGGGTTTCCTTTGTCCATGTTAAGATCAAGGGCTGTGAGTGAAGTATCTAACCTTTTTGACAAGCCTTTTGACTCAAGATGTGACTCAATGGTTTCTTCTACGCTCTTCTGCCCACTTTCTATCTTTGTCTTTGTAGATTTCGCTTCAGATGCTACTCTATTTCTATAAACACGATCTGAGCTTTCTGCACTTTTTTTAAATTGTGCAGTCGCGTGAGCCATATACTTTTCAACGTCTGCTGGAGATATCATTTGCTTCTTCAAAGCTGCTATTTGCTTATGAATATCAGCTATCCTTTTAGCGTTAGCTGCTGGATCAGAATAAGATAATTCCCTATTTCTTTCGGCCTCATTTATAGCAGTTCTTGTTGAAGAAAACCCTTGAAGGAAACTTAAAAAAACACCGCCACCAACATGTTGTTGTGGTAAATCAAACATTACACTCTCCTTGTCAAGCTAGAAACCAGTTCATCTGTCGGTTCTAAATCATATTCCTTAAGAATTTCTGCAATTCTTTCTTCGTCCAATCCGGGAGCATATCTTAGTTGTCTAGATAACTTTGTTGCTTCTTCAGGCTGAAGAAGAACACCTTGTTTTGCTGCTCCGGCATATAATGGGTCAATTATCCCAGGATCTTTTGCGGGGGCTTGTGCAAAAATTGGCCCCGCAACCTTTCCAAATTCAGAACCAAATTTTGAAACAGCGCCAGCCCTTTGCATTTGTCGTTTAGCTTCATAATCTGCAACAGCATCAAGCACATCTTTCTTCCTTTTTTCTCCAGCCGTATAAAAACCAGCCAATAACCTTCCCTTTTCTCTCCCTGCTGCTGCCGCACCTTCCGCTGAAACCAGAGCTTCTTCCCTTCTTTGTCTTACATCACTCGCAGCACTAGTCTGCACCCCTTGTGCAGCCTGGACACCCTCTTGCCTCATCCTCGACTCTCTGCCAACAGCCCTAGCTCCAGCACTAATCATTTTAGCTGATTCTTGCGCTATGGCCATTTGCTCTGCTGGTATGATTGGTTTTCCTAGCTCTTCAGCTTTTCTCTCAGCTACTCGCTTATCCATAGATGTGTCCATAAAAGCTATAGCCAGATCAATTCCCCCAGTGATTGCAGCAGCACCCAAAGGAATCGCGAAACCTTTAAGTTGAGCGCGTTGTAACTCCGCGAGTCTTGCAGCATCCCGCGCAGCCTTTTGTTTGACAGGGTCTTCTCCTCCAGCAAGTAGCCTGTCTGTGCTGGCTTGTTTTTCTTCGGGTGTTTGAAAGTAACGACCTTCTGCTCCTGGATCAGAGGAATCAGTTGGGGTAAGCTTTGTATAATAAAGAAAATTTCCATCTTCATCTAATTTAGGCTTACCAGTTTTAGGGTCTATAATCTTTTGGCCACCACGATTAACAAACGGATCCTCTTCTGCCATGAAACGCTTTTCACCCAAGAGGTCTTCATCATATTCATCAAAAGATCTTAAAAAAGTGTCGCTTGCATCATAGGACAGGTCATCTTCTGCCGTGTCCTTCAATAAAGCATTGATATAAGCTCCATACCTTTTATCTTTTGCTGTAATTACAGAACCTTTTTGCGTCTCTATGTTTGGGCCACCTAGAAGCAAAATCGTGTCATCGTCCTGAATTAAAAATTCATTACCTGCTGCGTCTGAAACAATTCCTTCATGCGACCTTTTCCTTAGGGTATTTAAATCTTCCTTAGCCATTATGCTACTCCATATCCAAATGTTCTATTCATTCCTGCGTCATATTGACTGACACCACCAGCTTGCATCATTCCCATAATGTCAGAATCGGTATCAGTTATCGCCTGTAAATCAGGCGCTCTGGCAGACTTCTCTTTTGCTCGTTTTGCAGACCTTATAGATTCTCTACCTGCTGCTAATGCCATTTTTGCTTTTTCTTTGGCTGCTGCCTTCTTTACTTTAAATGCCTCAACAGATGCTTGAAAAGAAGCCATTTGCTCATTTGATCCCGTAATCAATCCACCAATGAGCCCAGCCGCCCCACCAATTACTCCACCAATTGCCGCTCCTTGTAAACCACCAACCTGCCCCCCAATCCGGGCTCCTGTGGCTCCCCACTTAGCAGCGCCTTTAGCTCCCGATAAGGCCAACTCTTTTGGATCGGCCCCTTCCCATTTAGGTTGCCCTGAATGGGCGGGGTGATCCTCTTTCAGCATACTGTCTAACTCTTCTTCTCTTGCTTTTGTATCGCGTGAAACCCAATACTCTGATTGTGTCCTATTGCCATAGCCCATATCTCACCTACCTATAAATTACTTCTACGTGCATATTCCTAGCTCCAACAACTGTTTGCCAAAAGTTTTCTTGGCTTTCCGGGTTTGTACCATCAACTGTCATTTTTACACCAACATAAACACTATGTGTTCCTTTCGTTAACTCTGGAATCATAGCAGATATACTATGGTTTTTATGTCCAAACCCACTAAAATTCCAATGTTGGTATCTTCTTGTACCACCTATTTCTTCAGGCTCCCCTCCTTCAGGCTGGTGAAACAAGGCAAATATAGCACAGATCCCTTTTTCTCCTTCAATACTAGCTGGCACATTAGTAGTTTTCCCTGCATCTAATGCAACTGCGGAACCATCAGTTATACCAGAGTTTTCAAGACCCGCATAAACCTCTCGTTCCGTTGCAAAGAAATTTGCATATACAACAACGCTTACATAGATCTGGTCGGTCTCTAGTATATCTACATGGAACGTTGCAGACAATCCCGGTATAGGTATAAACTCATTATCCCCTATATCATTTGTATAAACAGCATGGTCTCTTGATTCAAAAGCTTGCCTGTAGTGAACATCTGCTGTTGCCATTTGAACCTTCGGCGCTGGAGAAGCGTAGAACTCAGGCTTTACAATGTGTCTGGGTTTACACCACCCCTGAAGGTCTGGGTGATGAGGATTATAACCACTTGCTGTACTGTGAACCTGCAAATCTGTTGTTCTTATTCCACCGTTAAGGAACTCTTCACATTTATGGAATATGTTGTTTAAAACTTCAGCAGTTATGACCGTTCCAGGAGCAATAAGGGGTATGGTTGGCATTTTTTATCCCTCTACTTTATTATCTTTACAAATATATTGTAAGCCTTAATACGAAGCACAGCATCCTTAGGGTCATACCTATTTGATCTTATGCAATAAGATTGTAAATACACCTCGAAATACTCTTGATAACGTTCAATCTCTTGATAGCCAACAATTGTACAGGTATTCTGAGTTCCTACCCACCTATATCCACCAGACATAACGTTACTAGAGGCAACCGTATTAAACATACGAAACGTACCAGGCATCGTTTCAGCGGTTGTCCAGCCGCTGCTTGCAAATGGTGATCCGCTGATTTTTACCCTAGACCGCAATCTAAATCTAGTTTCATAACCTCCGTATGGATCGGTAGCTGAGTTTACTAAATTATTCGAATACGTGTCTAATGGAAAAACACTAAATGCAAAGCTGCAAGTTACCAATACCTTATCTCCCTTTTCTACAGGTATGTCTTCAAGCATTGGCTGTAGATTCACTATAAACCAATTAGAATTGGTATAACCTGGCACTCTTAGAGGATAAAGATCTTTCCTTAAGTTATGAGGTAGAGTTGTAAAATTTTCGGGATGTTGTAAATGCAAAGGGCTGGGTAATTTCCACTCACTCTTATACCAAACAGGAGGGCTTCTGTCATCATGAGGGCCAAACCTATAATGAATACCATCACCATTATTAAAAGCACCGGTCGAACCTTTCTCCAGCCCAACTCGCTGAACCTCATGCCTGGTTATGTTCCGTCGATCAATGCCTTCATTTCTTATGTTTTCTCCATTGAGTCTGTTTGTGCCCGTTGGAATTGAAGAATCGCTTATATTGTTTACTTCAGTAGCAAACTGATTAAGATCATCAGCGGTAATTTCTTGACCCTCCTTTATGGTTTCTGGAATACTTATTATCATTGTTTTACCTCTTTTTTATCTGTGTAATGAGGTTTCCCCAACCCGCGCTAACTGTAATATAGAAAGCCTTGCTCTTTTTAACTATTTCTTTTCGCCCAGGCCCTGCGCTTACTAATCTATATTGTTTAGCTTCAACCAGAATTTCAGACTTCCCAGCGGCAACCGGCAAGACCCCATTCATACTTACACTATTTCTACGTCTAATGAATGAAAACTGGGGAGCTAAACAAACAACCTCTCCATTTATTCTCAAACGAAAATCCACAAAGAATTCACCTATGTTGTCGTATGTTGTAATAAGAGCACTACTCCCAAGATCAAGCGCATGATTATTCCAACTAGTACTAAGGCCAGCTAATACAGCCTCTGCCGCATCAGGATCCGCAAACCACTCATACACACAACCAAAGTGGACTATTATAAGAGAATCAACTGGAACCTCAACAGTTCTTTCGCAAATAGTATAATACTGTACATTGAAATCTTTAAAACTTAATTTAGTAGCAGCCCCAGAGCCTGAAGGGCCCCAGGCTGTGGTGACATCATCGCCTTTGAGTCCTATTCTCTGAAAATACACTTCATTAAAACAACCATCTTCACATTGAGTATGTGCATTAGTAATTGCATCTAAAGGAAGATTCTCCCTATCTAAATTACCATTAATCTCATGAGCAAAGATCTTCATATTCTCAACAACTTTCGTTGCTTCAATAACCTGACCGTCTTCAAACGTATGTTTTATAAATCTAAATCCCATTACCTTGTTATCCCACCACCAAGCTTCTCTGTTAAGTTAATTATATCTCGTGACCGGCCAAGTCGTGCCTCTAATTCATAATTAATAATTTCAAATAAATACGGACTAGTAAATATGAGCCTAATTTCATTAACAGGGCCTTTGTTTGCTGTACTAAAATCAAATCTACAAATAATAGGCCTATGCTCTCTGTATACGTTAGAACCATCGAAAACCGCTGTTCCATATAGAGGAAAATCCTGGTCCTCTAATGGCCGTAGTTGAGTTGCCGTTGCAGATGTAGTCATTTTGGTATCCGAATCTCTATTCGTGTACACCTCCATAGAGATGGAGTTCCCATAACTAACAACTCGTGCCTGAACCCTAGCTGGTGAAAAGTTTTCGTAGTTACCGTTGAAATTTATATTTACAGTTTCATATATAGATGTGCGAGATTTGACCACACTTTCAATCTGCGATGGACTCCAATTGTAAGAAGCTTGAGGCCCCGTCGCCGTTGTCGGTATGTTATTTGTATTTGAGCCACCATAAACATACAAACCACGCGCCCCTCCAGACAAAACAGAAGAAGAATTACCTGCAAAATATATATAAGAACGATGATCTTGTACTTCAATCATTCCTACATTTGGCATGTCCGTATAAACACTCCAAGCTCCGATCTCATATGAAAATTTAATTAATGTATTTGGGCTTATATCTGAATCTAAACACACAGACAGCCAGTACTCTCTATCCGTATGATTAATTACACTTCTAAACTTATGAGCAAACTGAGTATTTACACGCCCAAAAATGTTCCGCAATCCTTGAGAAAGCTTAAAGAATTTAGTTCTTGATGCAGTCGAATACGTTCCTTCCAATACATAAATTCCATCGTTTGCTAAGAACAACAGCCCGACACCAGGGACTTCTCTTATGCTCTCATTACAAATACATCCGATGTCTGTTGTTAACGTTTGAGCAAAAAACCCAGTAACCGGATCTCCTTTTACTAGATATATAGCGCGGTGTTTGAATACTACTAAGCTGTCTCCTGTAGCGTACATTCCTGTAATTAAACTCGTCTGGTTATCAGAGAGGTTGAAAACATTATCAAAAGGAAAAACCTCTGGATGCATTGGCCTTGAATACCGTAGCTCTTCATTCATTTCCCCAGCTACAAACATCGTATTTTTGAAAACTGCCAGCATCGTTGCATTTCTAGGAAAATCACCAAAGTCTTCATCTAAAGATAAGGAGCCTAGCTCTACATCAGAAATCTGATCTTGGAAAACTTTACAAACGTTATCTTGAATCTCTGTAACAAAATAAAACTCCCGCCCGTATTGTGCCTCTCTTAGCTGTTCAGTTGTTGTAGTCGATACACCTCCAGAACTACCCCCTATTTCCTCGAAAAAAGAAACCATATTTTGTGTTCTATAAATTCTTCTCGCGACAGTGCCTGGAGGGCCGGTTGGTATATTTACAGTAATTAACCGTCTATAAGTGCCGCCCTCCTTAAACTTACCCGCTGTCCCAATACTATTTACTATTGCTATTTCAGCCTTTGTATCAAAATCTAATTTTCCACTGGGATTAGAAAATCGACTTTCCTGGCCTCGTTCATTAACAAAAGTGACAACATATTTATATTGATTATTGGAATCCTTATAACCAACACCGGTTTTAAACTCCCCAGCGATCAAGCCTTTGGGTGTGAAGAAAGCCTCTGGTGCTATTGGTTTTCCACTAAAACCGGCTCGTGTTGCTTTGCGACCATCAAAAACTATTGGAGCATCTATACCGTTTACCATATACAGGTTGCTACCATACATAGTAAAATACGTTGCGCTTTGCTCTTCCAGACAATTTCTTTCAATCTTAACTCCAGAAGCGTCGTATATATTTGAAGTCCCATAATTTGAACCCATTGGCCCGTTAATACTACTTCCATAAAAATAACGAAAATTGCCTTGATGGTCCTCATACATCAACCACTGGAGAGCATTCCCGTGTTGAGAAAACCAATACAAACTGCTGGGTATTGGGTCTGCGTCCATCCTATTAAGAAAACTTACCCCCTCATCAGTTATAATTCTATTTTCTTTTCTTAACCGTCTATAACCAACAGAAGAGCGCCAACTGTCCTGATCGCTCCAAGTCATATTTTGTATGTAACTGGCGTGGTTCGGGCGAGCCTCCCAACGCTGGTCCATACCTCGCAATGGAGCTACAATAAACTTTGTGGTCTTAATGCTCATACAGAATCCTTATAAGATAACATTATCATAGTGGTGTACTAAACTAGGAACACCTTTGCTTCTCCCACCACCCCTGTCCCATCTCCCAAATCTTTTCTTGTCATCCTCACGAGCCAAATACCTTCTTCTAAGTTGAGCAAGCATTGTCTGTGCTCGTCTTTCAAACAACTGCGATTGAACTGTGTCCTGCATCTGAAGAAACATATCCTGCAAAACCATATATACTAAAATCTGGTGGTACTGATATGGTATTATCGGGGCATCATTATCTGCAACCAAATGCTCTGGCCTATAATGGTATCGTATGTTTATACTCTTATCTTCATCCGGTGCATACCAAAATCGCACATATTGATACGGACCTGGATCTTTAAATCTAATTATATCTGTTGTGCTTGTATATCGATAACCTGCAACACCAGACATTAAATAATGGAAAGGGGCTTTAGGTATTAATTCAAAATCACTAAAAAACTCTTGATCGCTGGGTATTGTTCCAACTAACATCCACTTCTGGTCATTTGTTACGTCCCGTCTATAGACGTGTTTGTACATTCCATTGTCAATTTTTGTAGTAGCAATTGATGTTTGGTAATAACCAGTGTTTTCAAATCCAAATAGAAAGATTGCCCCCGGTGATGACGTGGTTTCTACAGTTACCGTTTCAGACGGTGGAGATTCTCTGCCTTCTCTGTAAATTGTATACATATATTCATATGTTGTACTTGGAAGTAATTGGTTAAGCTGTTGAGCAGACACCTGACCAAAAATAAAACTACTGAAATAGACTCCTAACATATTTTGAAGACGGCTGGTCAGAGAGAGTTGATTTGCTCTTGTGTTGGCACTACCGCTGGTACCGGCGTTAACGGCAACGGTATGACTAGTTCCTATATTAAAGGCACCAGCTACCCCATTTTCTCGTACTTCGGCCTCAACAAAAGCCGCCTGTGGTGTTCTAATAGGAGGGTCATCAACTATATGTTCATCCTCAATTATTACTGACGGGTCACCTGTTGTATCCTTGTCTAAATAAGCATGCTCCTCTCTGCGACGGTTTACAAATAACAACCGCCCCCTATCTGCTTTGCGATCTATAAAGCCTAAAACCTCAACACAATCTTTTGGTAAGGCAACCTTGTCGAAGGTTATTTTGAAATCCTGAGAGTCTGTAGTAGCAGCCCCAGTATTAACAAAATCATCACTAATATAAAGTGTGCGGTTGTCATACGCACGAATAATAGTAAATGACGTGCCGGTATCTGAATTTGTTAATGTTTGGCTCTCCATCTGTGTACTGCATTCAAAGCTCGTCGTGAGCCTACGTGGGTTGCCTGCGCTGTGTGAAATAGTATTTGTACTACTTCCTTTTATCTCAGCTTTCAAATTAACAGCCGTTTCTTTCTGAATCCATAGCCAATGAGCAGAATCACAAAGCTCTTGATAACGGTCATTTATTCTTCGTACAACAGAATCCCGGTATTGTTGCAGGTCCGGAAAGTAGTCCATTTGGTCAAAGATGCGTTGTCTAATTTCTTTTACATTCATATTTGCTCCAATTAAAAAAGGGGTGGACTAGCCACCCCCTCCGTTATTCACAAGACTTCTCGAATGGAATTATAGCTGCAATGGATTAACTAGTATGGCTTGCGCAGAATAACCAGCCGTAGTAGATGTACCGTTGTTTGCATCAGTATCATCAGTTTCTAATGCAATACATACAATAGTACCAGCATCTTGCTCTCCTGCTGTAATACCAGGCTCAACAGCACCAGCATCAGAAGAGATTGTACACTTATCTCCAATAGCAACAGCACCATCGGTAGCAACATAAGCAACCCCTTCAATCTGAACACTTACAGCTTTCCACTGCCCTTTTTGAACTGTGACTGCTTCAGCTAAGACGCCACAAGTGAAAGCATCATGACTTGCGACATCCATATCAGCAAGAACACAAGCATTACCTAGACCCCAGTATGTTGCAGCATTAGTGTCTACCCCATTAACTAAAACATGAAACCCGTTTCCTGTGTTGGTTTCAATAGCTACCCAATCACCTTTCTTGTGCGCGGTTTTCGAACCACCACTATCTACATACAAGTAAAGCCTAGTAAACTTTGCTCTTGACTCAAAGTTCGCCGTTTCACCACCAGAACCATCTTTACGGGTTCCAATTCCATCAATTTTCGCTACACTCATTTCTTTCTCCTATAATTCTAATTAAAATGTTTCAGCATCGGCGATTACGGCAGAAGAAGCAAACCCTTCAGACCATAACTGACCACGAACAAGAACTTCAGCAACACGAACGTTGTAACCGTTCCCAACATTTGCAAAGTCAGACATTGAGAAGTATCCATCCCGGATGACCTTGGACCAGCAAGTGTAAATAGCATTTAAGTCAAGCAAGTACATACTGTGTCTTTTACCTGATGTGCTATAACTTCCAAGGAAGGTAGATACGTGAGCAGGAACACCACTGATCATGAGGTTCATATTTGCCCCGTCAATCTTATCATTGGCATCCATAATCATATAACGTTCATTTGCCTGGATTGTTCTTTTATAGTTTTCAAGGCACTTCTCAGAACAGATTACAGTCAATCCATTCAGATCATCAAGAGCGCGAGCTTTTGCTGCAATAATAGTTCGGTAAATACCAGTTAAACCAGAAGTATTAAAAGAACCTCCAACGTCAAAGAACTGATTGGTAGCACCAGGAAGAGCAACATACGTCGCCTTTGAAAATCCACCAATAACATTATTTTGACTTGAAGATGCTGCTGCTTCAAGGAAGCCATCCGCATTTGCAGTACCTTCCAATGTATGCCAATCATCATATTGAGCTACAGATCCACAAAGGATATGCTCTTCAAAATCTCTCTTCGCCTTTGACATTACAGCCTTAGCTCTTCGAGAAGCTAGTTCGATTGTCTGAAGGTCACCACCATTTAAATCTTCTTCAACAGCAGAGATACCAATTGGATAACTTACTTCAGCAGGAGTAAGGACCAACGGAGTAAGAACTCCTGAGAAGGAAAGATTCATTTGCTCATAACCAGTTTGACGTTTGGTTGCTGAACTATGATTTCCTGTTTGGAATGAACCGACCCATTTATGACCACTACCCTTTGAAGGCTGACCCTCTCCGTGTACTCTGGCTTGTTCGGCTAGGAATGGGGTAACTACGTGTCTTAAATCACGCGCTTCTTTTGCAGCTTCAATTGAGGTTGCACTCAGCAACTCATTGTCAACTGTGAGAGTAGTAGTTGGCATAGTATCTCCTAAAATTACCTACGTGTTTTCTGCTGCGCCCTTAATTTTTGCAACGCAGAAGGATTGTCTCGTAAATATAGTATACGAGCACTGTTGCCTCTGCTCCCCTTGTATCCTTTTTCCATTACCCATTTTGGTACAGGGCTTGCACCGTCATTGCTAGAACTTACTGTACTACGGGCAATTTGACGGGCGCTTTCGCTTCTCTTTAATCGATCTTTTGCTGTCTGCTTTTCCTGTACTTGTAGCATCCGGTCACGTTCAACAAGCGCATAAGCATCCTGTAATGAAACTGGACTTCCAGAATCACGCCTTGATTGCATTAAATCTCGCACATCACCCTTGAATGCTTTCTCATTCATCTTAGGATGTTCAGCTACAAAATCTTGATACTTTGCCATTTGTTGAGCCCGATTTGCACTTTGACGAATTGGTTCTTGGAATTGCTTCATCGCTTCAGCTACACCTTTCTTAATTCGCTGCTCCATTCCTTCTGGAGATAAAGGGTCCTTCAATTCCGCTTCAGGTACATCAGCATTCTTCAGGAACTCTTGGAACTTAGGGTCTAGCAAAACTTGATTCAGTTGAGCACGATTCCGAATCACAATCCGATTCTGCTCTTTTAAATCCTCGAACTTCTTATCAAGCTCGGTATTTCTCTCTGACATCTGGTCTTCAAGCTGCCTTACTCGCTGTCGTTCTGCTGCAACAAGATGCTTGAAGAGTCCCTTCATACTGTCAGGTAAATTTTCAATACTCTTGGCATCAAGATTCTCTAGTAAAGCTTCACTGGGCTTCTCCGGGATTTCTCCCAGAGCGTCCAAAAGACCTTCTAATCTTGACGAGTCTGTAGGTGGAGGCTCAACAATTTCAGTTACTGCTTCTTCTGTTGGTATTTCAGTTACTGCCTCTTGGGGTTCAGCCACTTCCGTGGGGGTTTCTATGGTTTCAGCTACTTCTGGAGTAGGGGTTTCAACTGTTGTTTCACTCATCTTTTCCTCTTATTACATCATGTTCATAATTTCTTCATCTTCTGGTGAAACGTCATCAGGCATACGTCCTGTCTCCATCTCAGCTTCAGACATCTCAGCTTCTTCTTCTTCAGCAGGTCCCTCAACAGGAGTCTGCAGGGCCTCAAGAAGCTTCTTATCTTTTCCCATTCTTTTAAAATTAGCAGCACCTTTAGAAAGAGCAGTATCAGATACTAAATCTTCAGGCTTCATAATATATTTTTCAAAACCTTCAACCTGAGAAATGAATCCCATAATAACTGCAAATGGAACATAGACCTCTGCTGGCAAAGGACCATCGAGCTTCTTCTCGCCCTCTGGTGGATTATACTCAGCAGCTTGCATTTCAGGCTCTACTTTTCCAACAAAATCATTCATCGCATCAGCAAACTTATCAATTGCCTTATAAGTATATGGCTTGTCAGGCACAGGTGCTGTAGCTGCAATCTGCTCAATCTGAGCTTGCCTCTGCTGATCTTCTGCCGCCATAACATCGTCAGGGGTTGCTCCTCCAGGGGAGGGTGCTGCTGGTGGCATACCTTGTTCTTGTTGCATTTGTTCTTCTTGTGGCATTTCTTACTCCTCATTAAATGGATCTACACCAGGTTCGTTTTGTTCCCGATGAGTATGTTTTGGTGACCAACCTTGATCTTTTAACTTTCTATATTCAGCATAACCAGGATGGTTATCAACCCTGTCTTGGATATCTGCTACAATTTTATCCTCTTCTGCGTTCTTTCGCTCAATTTTTCCACAATCAGTTGAAAAATCTATATCTCCATCAACAGGAACAACCCCTTTCTCTTTGCATACCTGCTTACGATGGTTCTTGGACGTTAACATCATTCCCAGCCCCCTGTCGAAATAGGGGAATCGCTCACTAAAACGATCAATGTTTGGGGCAGAAACAAGTAAGTCTATATCGGCGCTCTCGCAGGATTCACAAGGATCAAAGGATTCTATATCAAATTCATCACCCACAAGGTAACCATAGGTCTGCCCTGTCTTCCCACACTCTTTACATCTATAACTTTTACATATTAAAATCTCAGACATCTTAACTACCCTTTATTGCATCAAGAATTACTCGAACCGCTTCTTGTTGCTCTTCAGGAGGTAGCCCCTTGGCCTCCTCAAGTAATTGCAATATTTTTGGCTCATCTGCAAACGCTTGCTCTAATGCAACTATCTGCTGATCAACTGGCAAGGTCTCAATTTGAGCTACAACTTCTTCCGCAGACATCTGCTCTGGAGGAGCCTCTGGAGGAGCCTCTTCCTCTGGAGGAGCCTCAGGACCAGGCTCTACTGGAGCTTCTTCCGGAGCTTGTTCAGCAACCTGTCCCTGAACGTACTCAAACGAAAGATTGCTTGGAAACTCGAACTGCTCATGTATAGTTTTATACATTTCAATTGCCAGCACAGACATTGAACCCTGTGCTTCTTGGGCAACTTGTAAAAGCTGCAACATCTTGTCGGATAATTGCAGGACGTTATTCCGCATTTCTGCTTGAGCAACTGGAGAACGACCAGCCTCTGAAAATCCAATGTCGAAATCACTGTCTAAATCCTCAGGAGATACTTCAATTAATTCATTATTATAATCAATTAAAATCAATCTTTCTATATGACGTTCCTTTTCTCTCGCCTCTCGCTCAGGTTCAATCCTGGATGCTAAATTCAAAATAGAGGAATCTTCTTCATCAAGGTCTTCTTCTTCTTTTATTTCCTCGATTCCATCTTCCCTTCCAGAATAAGGATCATCGTTAGTATTATTATCATCAGCATTATTATCGTCATCTTCTAAACCCTCAGCTTCTCTTCGCTGTTCTAATTGATCATCAGATAATTCCCTGCCGTCTTCATCAAGATCTTGCTCTGCTCCTTCAGAATCCCCTACATCATAAAGACTCGCAACGTAAGCAGCTAAACATCTCTTGACAACCTGTATTAAGAAGAGGTCCCTCTGCTCTGCATGCCGACCAAATTCACTCTGGGTATGTCCCTCAATCGCCATAACTTCACTAGCTGTCGCTTTGGTTACTTGCCCCAGGGCTGCGGGAGAAATAGTTGTACTCCTGTCAAAATCACCTTCAGCTAAATTCATAGAATTATATATATTAGACGACACAGGACCATGCTGTAAAGGTACAACGACATTACCTAGATTCCCTGCGTACTGCTCATCAATTTCTATAATTGAACCATCTTCCCCGCTCCGAAGATTATCTATTGCCTCGGCATCTAACACACCCTTCGGAGCTAAGTACATCCGGGCATCTCGACGAGCAGTCTGAGCAAGATAACTCCGCATAGTATTTAATTCCTTCTGCTGGGGAAGTAGCTGCTCTGCATATGCTAATCCACGATAAGGATACTCAGGCTCATGCTCAAATATTAAGGGCGCTATATGAGGTAAAGGCTTACCTGTCCCATCTACTAAAGGCAAAGGCCCCATGTATACAGGCTTTGCACCATCATTATAACCATCTAAAACGTAGATCTCTAACCGACCTTTATATCTTGTCCCGTCTGTATCATAAAAATCATCTGTTAAATTACAAAATTCCAGGACCCGAACGAAAGCACTTACATCATCTGTTGCAGTATCCCCCTTAACTCCGACTCTTTTCGAGCGAGCCATATAAGCTCCAAGATAATCTTCACGAGAAGTGCCACCAAGATCTTCATCCAAACCGTACTTCTCAACGATCTCATCCCTAGGCTGATAAGACACATGGCCAATAAAACGAGCATCATCCCAATCATGTACATCAGAATCAAGAACCATTTCCCAATAAGGGAATACACGCATCCAAACACGATTCAACCCCTCCTCCGCTGGATCATACCCAATCTTAGCTCCAGCACCTTTATAAAGCAGAGCCTGACGAGAAGCAGACAGAATGCGCTCCCTCATCCGGGGCTGATTTAACCAATCATTTATAACCATCTCGGCTTTCTGCGTATCTCCAGTAGTATAAGGAGACTTCGCCATTACAACTTTCAAACGACGTGGATAAAGATTAGATAAATAACCGGTCAAAGCTGGCTTTATTCTGTTTACTTCAACCTGGTCCATCTTACTCATCTCATAGGCTGCACTAAGATCTTCACTACCTTCTATATAACGCCAGAAACGAGTAGTATAAGATGCCTTGGCAAGAGCCATATAAGGCTGCTCATCCTCCATCCTAGCATCATGAGCACGTAAATGGTCCATCACTACACTTGGTTTTAAGGAGTCTTCCTTGAAGTCGTAATCTTTTATCTGGTCTTTATTCATGGTGTTCTCATTTTAATCTTATCATAAGGGTTTCTTTTCTTTTTAGACCTGCGAGGCCTGTTTCTTTCCCTGCCATTAAAGCCAGGAACACGCCTCAATGCCCAAACTGCTAAAATAAAAGCATCTGCATGGTCATCATGATAACCATCTTGACCCTCTATTCTACCTTTTTCTTCTCTAATATGCATCAATTCCTGTATCGTCTGATGATCATTTAATTCTAACCCATCGCTATTCACCATCTGTCTGGCAAAACTATACGCTAATTCCTTATTGCCTTTATGTGTAACCCAATCTTTCCCATTTGTATCTTTCCAAACAGGTGTATCTTCTTGGTACATTGCCTTAATTACAACCCGACCAGCACCACCAGTGTTTGCTTCACATAAAACTCTCGCCTTATTGTAATACCTAGAAAGATTATTAACTTCCAGAGCAAAACGCGCTTCACCACCCTGGTTTGTAGCAAAAACAGCTACCTGCTCACCCCGATCAGACATTACACAAGCTACAGAATAATCTCCACCCGTACACCAAGATGGGTCAACACCAACAATATACTCTACATTAAATTCTGGCTCCCGATAAATGCGTAACTCATCCCCTAAACTCTTCGGTAATTCTTCTAACCTTTGATTCAAATAATCAGAATCAAACCAGCATCCCTCGAGAACCAGAAAACCATCTTCAATCGTTAAAGGGAACTCCCGACGAAACTTCCGCTCGCCCATTCCCTCTACTCCGTAAATCATCTCATGCCGCCAATACAACTGCTCCAAATCTAAATTAAAGTGTTGAGCTAGCTGATACTCCTCTTCATCTGGCTCCCAACCCTCCTTCACAGGCAAACGATACGTCCGATGATCACTCCAACGACTAAATAAAAACTTTATACTCTTGTTCCCGGTCCTCTCTGCCTCTTGAGCAATAAGAACCCTTTCGTGATAAAAGTTCCCCGGACCATTCGGAGTAGAAACAATAACAATTTTGCTATCCTCACCACCATGAAGAGTACTCCTAATACCTGACCAGACTTCCTCCGGATGAGGCCAAAATGCAAGCTCCTCGGCAACAAACCGCTGATACGTCCAACCACGACCATGAGTATCCCCACGCGCCGTCATATGATCGATCAATGCATCTGTTCTCTGAGATACTAACGTCTTGTCATTTTGATTGATCTTAAATGGATTAGATTCCTTTAATGCCCTCGGCATATGATGATAATACGTGCAAAACTTCTTAAAAATACTCTTCGTCGTCTTATTATGATCAGCAACAACAATCGTTCGCAAAGGCTTCTTCGCTGCAAATGTTCTATACCAAGTATCTGCACAATTGGCTGTCGTTATACCTATCTGCCGAGGCTTCAAAACAATAATTGTCTTTATCTCTGGATTCTCCAAAGCCTCAATTAAAGCAATCTGCTCACTAAATGGATTCTTAAAGTAACTCAAATTTGCATCAGCATCCTCAAACCTCAAACGAGGAATGAATTGCTTCGGATCACTAAGAATTCCACCTAGTTCCACTCTTTTGTCCAACCATTATTCTCTGTATCAGACGAAGTAAACCACTCGTCCAAAGACCTGTCTGCTATTTCCTTGGATTCCTTAACATTACTAACCATCTGGATTACAATCTTGGTCGCCGCCATATCACCCTCAATCATAGCAACCATCAAACTCCGGTTCGCTTCAAACTCCAAAGCCCGCAAATCCGAAAAAGTTATTCCACCATGCTCCGGTAATAGCTCCGTCCACCAATCAAGAAAACCACTCGTCTTCTCCCAGTTATTCCACTTGAATAATGTAAGCTTAGGTATCCGCTTAACCCACTCCCCAACTAAATAAAGACCATTGTCATACAAGCTCCGAGCAGAACGCCTCGCCTCAATTTGCTCTTTAGTTGGATTAAACTTCCTTGGCATCACTTATCTCCTTTTAATATAACCCCGTAATCATTAATCCGACCCTCTTCTAAAGCCTTGCGTGTCCTTCTGTCTATTTGCTCATCAGTCTGACGCAAATGTGCTGGCCTCCGAGAATTTTGCTCTCGCAGCTTCTGCTTCGCTTTAACTAAGCGTATCAATTCTTGTGGGTTACTTTTTCTTGGCATTTCGCTTTACTACCTTCTTGGCTGGAGCAGGCTCCTCTTCAACAACAATAGACGGTGATTTAGCTGTTTGCAATTCAGTAATAAGTCCGGCCATCATTTCCTGCATCGTTGACATCTGAGTTCTCATTGCCTCCATGTCCTTATCTTGTTGGGCTATTCTCTCCTTCTGAGTAGATAATACTTCCTTGTAATCCTCTGTCGGTAGAGCCGCAGGTGTCTCAACAATCTTACTTCCCTGATTAGCTAAAAGTTCCTTCAACATTTTAGGACTCAACTGATTCTCAGACTGACGACGAATCCTACCCATATCATACTGTAAATCTTCTTGCCCATTAACATCAACTAGCTCAATTCCAATGACCAAATACTGTACATCCTCAACGATCTCAAGGTTCATCGGATTCCCATCCTTGTCCTTTCCTGTCGTTCTGTTCCTTTTGCTCTCTACAACCTCTACACTATGTTCATAGTTTAAAAGCTCCCACTGACCATTCGGCTGGATCGATGAACGGCTGTCCTTCGCAAATTCCAACAAACCCTCCAACATATATACCCAAGTCGGGGTGTCTACATACCCTAATATGTTCTTTAATCGAAACTGCTGTACATAAGACCACGTCCGGAAATACTCTAATTCCCCCTTCTTTATATCAGTAACGTGAAACTTCATCACGTTATTAATCATCTTCTGCATATAAGTTAAATCAAGAATCTTACTCTGTAAATTCCCTGTCTCCTTCCGTACAGGCTCGTTATATTGATTGTACTTATTACGACCCTTCCTATAATCACTAATAATCCCCATAATCATCACTCCTTAAAGTTTTTAATTGTTCTCGAATCTGCTCAAGCCTACCCTGACGCTCCGATTCTGCTGTTAATTCCTGATACTCTTTCTCTAATGCCTTCTCTTTCGCTAAAGCTAACCGCCTCTTCTCTTGTAAATCCTTCTGCCTCATCTCTTCTATCTCTTCAATAATCTCTTTCGCTAAGGATCTCCTCAATACACTACGCTTATTTATTCGCTTTTTATCATTTTGTCCCAATAGAGCAAATATAGAAAGCCTTATTTTATGTGAATCCCGAATTAATTCTCCAAGATCTGCATCGCTTAACTCTAAATGATCTCCCCATAATACTAATGTGGCTACATTCGGTACTTTCCGCTTGGAACCAGACTGAAACCAATGCCAAGATGCACTCTTCCCACACCCCGCTACCCTAGTTGCCTCTTCCTTTCCTAGGATTTTTAGAACTTCATCTAAAGTCATGTAATAAATGTATTGACAAATACAAAGAGTGTCAATATAATAAGATAGAACCACACAACATTTGGAGTAAAAATGAAATTCACTTACCAAGGAATAGAAGGACTAGACGGAGATTACCAAACTTTCGGCACCGTTATTACCATCGGAGAACGCTCACCTACTGGTATACCAATAAATACAGACAAATTCTTTATAAAAAGACCAACACCCGTCCTCAGACAACTCGGAAAAAGAAAAGGACTCGTCAGAGAAAATGACCCAGAATTTATACAATTTAACCAATCTGATAGACCAGAACTAAGACAAACTATACGATTCACTATAGTACACCCCGTTCACCTCAGAGACGGATGGGAATCTATGGCAGACGCCTTCCAATTCCAACTCTTCGCTCAACAACTCCCCAAACACCAATCTCACCCAAAAGCTGCACCAGCATGCACCGGAGACGGAAAATCTGCCCTCAGATGGAAAGATGGGGCCTACCACGAAATAGAATGCCCAAATGGACTCTGTGAATTCCAATCCGGAAAACCAGCACCATGTAAACCAAAAGCTAAATTTGCATTCCAACTCAAATGGCCTGAACACGAAGCCTGGGCAGTACTGCCAACACCAACAACTATGCTCACTACTCGATCTTGGTACAACATCAATAGACAATTCCTACCCTTCTTTAAAAACCTACACAGACAAGCTATGGCTCTCGGATTCCACGACTACACATTCTACGGACTCTCCGGAAGAATGACACTCTCCAAAAGAACTACAAATGACGGCAACCAAGTACCATCTATAGCACTGTCACCTGAATTCAAAAATGGAGGGAACTTCAGAGACTTCCTAATCGAAAATAATACAATGAGAGGAAACTTCGGAAACGTACCATCCGTACTCGAAACAGACCCATCCGATGGAGAACTAGAATGATACACGCATACCACCCAACAACTATTAAACTACACAATGACCACTGCCCACACGCTGTCGAACTATGGAAACAAGGCGTCAAATATGACCGATCTATATTCCACACCGGAGTTGTCGCCCACACCGTACTCGAAAAAATTGGACAACAACCAGAGAAAGAACCACAAGAACTCGCCGACAGAATAGTTGAAAAATACTGCTCCAAAGGAAGAGCTTATGACAACGTTCCTGAACCACCTTCTCCTTTCGAAGATGCACTCAGAGGAGCTAAACTCGCTCTAGAATGGCACGCTAGACACCCCGTCCCACCAGCAGGAGACGGAGTAACCCACGAACACCACTTCGCATTTGATAAAAACTGGAACACCGTTGAATACTATGACAAAAACGCTAAGTTCAGAACTATGCTCGATGTCGTGGAAATCTCACAGGAATACGACGAATCTACAGACCAAGCATACACAAAAGCTGTCGTCAGAGACTACAAAACTTCCTGGATAGCTACCAAAAATGAACTCGATTCATTCCAACGAAGATGCCAAGCCGTCGTCGTTTGGCTCACCTATAAACCAGACATCATTGTTCTCGAAATCGCTAACCTCAGAACAAAAGGCATCTACAAAAAAGAACTCAATATGCACTTCGAAAAAGATACACTACAAGAATGGAAAGATGACATTACTCTCGCCATTAAAACACTCGACAATAAACTAATACCAAACCCAGGAATGGGATGTATCAAATGTCCATACTCACCAAGATGCCAACACTTCGATGATATGTACAACTCCGAAGATATAATTAAAAAATATATCGCTGCTAAAGAAGTTATCCGAAACCTCGAACCACAAATCAAACTCGACACTAAAGACCAACCACCAACTGAAATGTCACTCGGATCTGTAGGATACATAACAAAAGAACGGAAGAAAATACTGCCCTCTGCTAAAGAAACTCTACTACAAGAATGGAGAAAACAAGACGGTACCCTAGAACACCTCTTCGCTCAACTCGACCTCTCCATTAGAGGGATAGAAAAAATAGCTAAAATACTTACCAAGAATAAAACAGACAAAGAAGAACTTATATCCAAATTGACTAAACTAGAATCATACGCCTCATTCGGAATACAAAAGGTAAAGAAATGATTCAACTGGATATGTTCAGGAATGTTCTCGAATCAAAACCACCACCCGATCACGAACCACCACAAACATTCGACCTTATACTGACTGACCCTCCATGGGACTACGACGGAAGAACCTTCCTCAATAAGAAAGCTAACGAAACAGGGGCCGCATCAGACCACTACCCAACAATGACACCACAAGAACTGAAGGACATGAACGTACAACACCTCTGCAATACAAACTGCATTATGTATATGTGGACCACAGGACCACAGCTAGACATATCCATCGAAGTTCTACAAGCCTGGGGATTTAAATTCAAAACAGTTGCATTCGTATGGGACAAGATCATTACAAACCCAGGATACTACACGCTGTCTTCAATAGAATACTGTATCGTCGGTACCAAGAACGCTATACCTAAACCAAGAGGCACCAGAAATGAAAGACAATTCCTGCAACGAAGACGTACACACCACTCAGCTAAACCAAAAGACTTCATTGAACGTATCTCAAGAATGCACCCAGAACAAACTAAGCTCGAAATGTTCTCTCGAAAAGCATACAATGGATGGTACTCATGGGGTCACGATGCAAACGGAGACGGATGCGTTAATATACCAAGACTTAATAACAAAGATATACCCGACTATGTTGCCAACGTTAGCTGGCCGCTACCATTCTAGGAGATAATATGACGTTCGGTAAATGGCTCAAAATAAAACTCAAGCAAAATAAAATACAACAGAAAACACTGGCGAAAGAAATATGCGTATCCGAAAATACCATCACCTCATGGGTCTCAGACAGTAGAGAACCAAGTATACGCAACTTCAAATGGATTGTTAAGTACATCGCAATGAAAGAACAAGTCCCCGAGTACGATGTTTACAACGAAGCAAGCTCCTTCTTCTAAGCTTCGCCTATAGGCTCTGCTTCATAGTTCTTCTCTACCTCCCTTACATAATACTCAAACATCTGTAAGACCTGCTCAGTTGTCCAACCATTCTTGGATTGATGCATTACCAGTAAGAAACACAACGCATGAGATATATCCTCCGGTCGTACATTATCCTTGTTCATTAACTCTATCACCTGAGACAAG
>Ga0098059_1000562_pt1 | contig 21715 bp, 18 predicted proteins | sample 20_taG_FD_92580 | JGI IMG/M metagenome (GOLD analysis project Ga0098059, IMG submission 92580) | Marine viral communities from the Subarctic Pacific Ocean - 20_ETSP_OMZ_AT15318 metaG | ecosystem: Environmental > Aquatic > Marine > Oceanic | place: Subarctic Pacific Ocean | collected 2015-01-19
ATAAACAACTTCATACAATCCTTCAGTTGCACCGTGCTGTGTGAATATATCTGAAAGCGGTTCTTGATAAACTGCCGGATAAGCTTCTTGTGCATTCATCACATCATCCACCCATTGCTGGCTATAATCATATGTTGAAACAAGCTGCTGCAATTCCCACTCTGACATCCATACGCGCCTAAACAGTATTGGCGCAGATTGGAGTTCAACTACTTCAGGCGGACAAAAGAACTCATCAAATGGTTTTAATGCAATTACCTGCGGACAGTTTTTAGTTACAACATCTTGCGGTATTTCAGTTTGACCAGTTTCCCTTAGTTCGCGAACCAGCTTCTTAGCGCGGCTTCGTTTTAAACCAAGTTCAGCTTCTAGTATTTCAGCAGCTAAATCATTTTGGTCTGGATCGGCTATCATCGCTGGCAATTGACCAAGCGGAGATTCCTCGCCGGCTTGAGTTGCAATTTCAATCAACCCTTCCATTGTGATTGGAACCATTGTCTTGGTGATTTCGCGCTCCCACTTTACGTGAAGAACACCGAATCCATATTGCTGACCATAGTTAGCTAATAGATTTGCCTCTTGCCTTAAATCACCACGTAGTTTGTTTTCCCTGTAATAGTTCAACAAGCTAGTAACAACTTCAGACTGAGCCGCATCGTTTACTTCAGTTGGTGCTGCACGCAGTATCCCCCGCTGAAATGCTGTAGTACATATGTCTGCATTTTCCGTGCATACCATGTCCGCAAGCCGAACTCTCGTGTCGCTTGCGCCGTCCCAAGGAAACACTTCATCCGTATCATTGGTTTGATGTTTCTTGCCGTCCTCATCCTGTCCGGCCCACACAGCAAACCGCACGTCATCCGCACGAGTACGCCTATAAGCTAGATCGTTATATCCGCCGGCACGTGTGTACTCGGCGATTAGTTCATTTACCTCCATTCAACTTTCCCTTCCCTTTTAAAATAATCATCAATTGTTTGACGTATAAATTTACGTTTTTGTTTCAACGGCACTATGAACCGGATTTCGCTATCGTCAGCGAGTGCATCTAGTTCGATTAGTGTTAGTCCGCTGTACTCCATTGCCTGTGCAGTGGTTAATAATTTTGGCCAGTGCATTAGTAACTTCCTCCTCCTCTACTTTCCATACATCCCTCCTCTACCATTAAATTGTCATCCATAACTAAATATCTGAGGCAGTCAGCAAAATCCTTACAAGCACCGCGATCTTTATCTATATAGGTCCATTCCTTTAATGCATAGATGAGGTTTGGACAGTTTTTGCTTACATACAGCCTTGGATAATTTTCATTATCAATTGGCTGTGTCGGATCGAAATACAAAAGGTCATTTATAAGTGCGACGCCTTCATCGACATGTTTGCCGGACGCAGGATAAAAGTGCATCGGCTCAAATCCGTACTCATCTAAATGCAACTTATCCAATATGCAGTTGCCGTCTAGTGTCCGATTTGATGCGGCACGTGGATCGATTAGACGCAGAAATATTTCTTCACCATCTTCAATCTCTTCAATCAACCGCTTGTATTGCCAAATAGCTAAGGCACCACCGCCTGATTTCTGTGCCGGACCTGGCGAACCATCTGCTTTGTGTGAAGGCACGGCCCAATCACCCATAGATCGATCTGGCCATTCGCGGTAGATATAAACGCAGTCATCGACTACGCGACCCCATAGAAAGCACCAATTGCGGCTACCTGCAGGGTCCGCTATCATCAAATTCATTCCTTCATCTGGAATCTTACCGGGTTCAATAATGTGATCATCACCAAATCTCGGAAACTGATTACCAGCGGTTGCTGTGGCCCAACCATATGCGCGGACCTTTACTTCACCGTCATGCAATCCATACAACCTCTTCTTTAATTCATTGTAGGGGTTGTAGGGATTCCACTTTGTATGAAACCAAATTGCATGCGCTCGTGGTCGCCGGCATCGCATCACATATGGCATTTTACCTTCAGGTCCATTCGGAAGATTTTGACCAGGTAACAACTCCGAATCTTCCCACTCAGTAACTTCGCCAGCACTAATCATATCTTTTACCGTCATCGAATAGCCTTCGATTGGCGTGAAGCTGACAATTAACTTTCCGCTACGTGTAATTAAGCGGTATCTCAGTGTTTCTAGTAAATCGAATGGCACCAATTCATCACACCAAATTAGGTCCGCCTCTAACCCCTCGACCGTCCTTCGGTCTTGGCTATAGTGCATAAAGTGACATTGGCTACCATTTGGTAAAATAAACGCATTCCCAGTAAAACCGTTTTTAACTGAATAAGATACTGAAGCTACATTGCTTTTAATCTTACGCCTGTATTCGACTGGTAAGTATTTATGTATTACCGGCTGTTGTGTCTGAAGTGATGATTGATGAGTTGTATGAAAACAAATGACCCGAAGGTCTTTTTTACTCATCAATGTTTTCACGCACATCTTTGCGGCGTATTCAGTTTTTCCACTTCTATTTCCCCCGCTAATCAGCAGTTCGTCAGATTCAGCTAGAAGCTTATCAGCTTTGGCCCAATGTTCTGGTTCATATCCAAAACGATACGGATCATTGAACTCGTCATAAATACGTTTACCACGACGCAGCATTGCATCACGGAACTCTTTCTCGCCTGCCTCCGTCTCACAGGCAACCGCCGCGTCTTCACGTGACGGCAACCTGTAGATCGGATGCGGACGATAGATATATGGCTCCAGATCGATCAATCTGTAGTGACGATCGTTGGTTCCTTATCTTCTTCCTCGTTACCAGCTTCGGCTGCTGGTCCTATATCAAGCGCAGTTGCTAATACATTAGCTGCATTTTGCACCGCCGCTTGCTGTTGATTAGCCACTTGTAAGGCTAAATTTATCAGCGTATTTAAAGCTGATATTGTCTGTTCCTTGTTATCTTCATTCATCTTTATAACGCAGCCTCAACGCATACACGTAGTGCCACAAATCGATTATCTCTTCCTCTAGTTGACTCAGCTTTACCTTATCAACCAAACATCCTCCGTGTTCAGTCTGACCTGCCATATATTTAGCGTAAGCCAGCGCATTGAACCTTTCCATGCTTTGCCTCGCTATCTCCTCCGGCGGTAACTCGCACCGATACGGCTGTTCAGTCTCTGTCATTTTTGTCCCTTTTGTTGATTGCCGCTACTGCTGTCTTATGCTGCAAATTCCGCTTTTCCTGTGCCATCCAGTTGCCAGTTGCCTGTCCTCGCTTGGCCAACCATTCGTCAGCCTTGCGGTTGAACTCCTTACATTGCGCCATCGAAATGTCATCTGCTGAACTGCCAGGCGCAGTCACATATAATATCTGTCCGTTTAGTCTTCTCATTTTACCAAATACCCGGGTAACGAGGTGATCGACCCATTTGCCGATATTGATCGCCATCCCTTTGAAATTTAATCCGCATGAACTTGCCTTGCCGGTCAGGTCGCCATTTTAAGGCGTTTTGGACCCGAACGCGGTAAGTCCCACCATTGTCGCCTTTGACCTCAACCATCTTTGAATTGCGCCAATCCCAGCGGGTCACACAACCTGTCATCACAAGTGGGACAACTGTGGTCTCTTCGATCTTGAAATGTTGCCGCATCTTGATTAACCCGGCCGGCGTTAGGATTACCTCCCTCTCCAGACGCCAGTGTTCCGGATTAACCAAGTGCTTGTCTCTGAACCTTTTCAGGACTTTACGCGACAACCCCCATTCACCCACTAACAGCTTTTCCAAGTACTCCCCTGGCCTCATCTTCTTCACACTATAAATAGTTGGAACGATCACCCTGATTCCCTCCAGTAATCGATCAGCAGGAAAACCAAGAAAACCTGCTAACCTGAGTGACCGTTCCAGTCTTTTTCAAAAAATTTTTCATATGCTACTACCCATATAGAGAGCCTGGCCTATACCCGAAGGTCTACCCCCTCCCCGGCTCTGGTTGATGTTTGTGGTTAGGTTCAACTTTGATAATCTGCAACTGTTTTATTCTGTTTTAATTGATTGGTTAGTAGACAAAATAGTATACAAATTTTTACACCCTTTATTACCAGTAAGTTAAACCTCACAACCTATGGCTACCTAATCCACCGTTGTTATATTGGCCCTTGGTAACCTGTCTAATACGTCCTCAATCTTGTCATCTTTCACCGACACATGCTTAACTACAGTGGCTGGCATTTCGTTCATTAATAGGAGACTTTTTTCTGTGCATATTCCTGCGATAACCGATGCCTGAGCCGCACTGACTTCATCCTTCTCAAGCTTCTCAATCATTCTATCTGTGGCCATCTCAGCAACCATACCCATCTTAGTAGCCAAGCGTCGCTTAGCCTCTGGGATGGACTCAAAGTGACGGTGCCTCAATACAGACACAGTCGACGGTGCCACTCCGTAAGTCTCGGCCAGGTCGGCAACTGTCCTGCCTGCTATTAAGCCTGCAGCGATGCCTTGGTAAGCCTCTGGGTCTATCTTGCACCCAATACCCTTGGCGGGTTGTTCAACGACGTTTGCGGCGCTTTCTTCGCTTTGCTTCAAATCTTCCATGATAATCTTCTATTAACCTTCTAGCTTTCTCAGCTTCGGATTCAGTTTCGTATGAATCCTTAATTACTGGCATTGGTTCTCCCCTTTCTAACCTTGGTCCGATTGGATGTTCGCCGGCTACCGAACGACATTTCACTTGGTAACAATTCTGGCTTATCTCTTTGACCACAAATCTGCATGTCACTCGTCTCCTAAATTGAACATTGACCAGATAAACCAATGCACCATTGCTACTGCCAAAGTTGCAAAGAACAACAAAGGCATGCCGGATAGAAATGTTGCTATGATGAACAACATATACCACTCGTGTAATTCCAACCTGTTTTCGCCTCTATCGTTTAGCTTCATTTCGGTTTGCTTAATGACTTAGCGAACTTCGGCTTAGTCTTCTTCATTACAATATCCTCAGCTAACGCGATTAGATCAGGATGCTTATTACAGGATTCAAACTTGGCTACATCACGGTTGAACACGATGTCGAACTTGGCTTGGCAACCTGCGCGGTTCTTGGCCACTCCTATTTGGCAAAGCTTGCGGCCTTCGATCTTCATTGCTTCATCTTCGCAATAAATCATCATCACAACATCAGAGTCGGATTCGATTGATCCAGACTCACGCAAGTCTGCCAGGCGTGGCGCACGATTTTCATTTTCCACGGCACGATTAAGTTGTGCTAATGCGATTACAGGGACGTCCAACTCTAAAGCCATACGCTTTAAGCCACGGCTAATCTCGCCAACATCCTGTACTCGGTTACCGCCACGACCGTTTGGCTTAACAAGCTGCAGGTAATCAACAACGACTGCCTTAATGCCTCTGTTCTTCACCATCCTCCTAGCCTCGGCTCTTATTTGGCTGATAGTAATGTCAGTCCTTGAATTGATAATAAGCGGCGCCGCATTTAGCGTTGGAATTGCATCTGCGGCTTGCTTAATCACTTGTATACGTTGCTGTTCGTCATACTCGTGATTGATAAACGACTGCATGTTCACTCCTATGTATGAACTAAGCATTCTGGTGTTCAACTCGTCCTCTGACATCTCTAAAGAAAAGAAGGCGACAGGCACTTTCTCAGTCATTACGAGGTATTCTGAGATATTCATTGCAAGCGTCGTCTTACCGACAGATGTTCGCGCTGCTATCGTGATAAGCTGTCCACCACGCAAACCGCAAAGCACTTTGTCCATCTCATCGTAACCAGTGCGAAGCCCCATAATGCCGCGACCGTTGTGCGCTTCTATCAACATGTCTTGAACCCTCGTGAACGATTCAACGCGAGTGTTAGCGTCGGTATCGTGCTTTAGCTTTCGCAGGTCAAAGAGTCGCGTTTCAACTTCATCAATAAATTTGTCTAATTCTTCTTTAGCCACTCGCTGCTGAACATCGGAAGCTAGATTATAATATTCACGGCGGCGCTTCTGTTCACGCAGAGGCTTTATCCAATAAGGTAAATTAGACCCAGTCGGTGCCGCATCAACTGCTTTAGTAATATCGCCAGGCGACAAGTCAGCAATTGAACGAGTTGCCATCACTACATCAGTTTCATCGAAATCACCTTTCTCTGATAGCTGACCCATCAATAACCAAATCGCCTTATTGTTTAGTTCGTTAAACCAAGACTCATCAACGCCGGCTGCTATTGCGTCGCTATATGCACCTAGAACACAACAGCCAAGCAGACCCTCTTCTGCCATTGCATCGAATGGAATTAGTGACACTTCAGCACGCCTCCTATTTGTCTCGGCTCAGCATTATCTGTTGGTAAAATGCCATTAGGCCCAACCCACTCTTTGGGATCATCGTTATACCGTTCACCGTTAAACCAAGTAGCCGGATGCGGAGTATATTTGCGATCCTCGTTCGACTTAGACCTTTCACATTGCGCGTACAACTCAGTCATACGGATTAAATCGCCGGCATCGGTCTTCTTCAGTGCTTTGTCGATTGCCTTTATTGCATTCGCCTTACCAACCTTTCTTGGATAGGCGGCGTAAATTTCCTCGGCCGATGGACCAGTTTCTTTATTGCCTTTATTATTGCCTTCTTTGTTCCTGTCTGGCTTGCGTCTTTCTTGTGTCCCAGCTTGCGTCCCAGCTAGTGTCGAAGGATTCTGATACTGCTTCCAATTAACAAAGGTAATAAGCGTGTGCTTGTTGCCTCTTTGCGTCTGAATCATTTGGTCTGCTTCTAAATCATTCCAAATTGATATGACCTTGTCTTTCTGAACTCCGGCTCGTTCACCAAGAACGCGAGCGCCAGTAACAAACTGGCCGGGTTTCAGCTTCTTCCTACTACCATTGTAATGCGCGTCCCATTCTGAATGAGAGGCCATCAACAACATATGAACAACGACCGACATCCATTTCGGATCGCTTGACCTCGCGTTATCTTTGAGGCTTCTGTGTAACAATATATATCCCTGAGTGTGCATAAAAAATTTACTTCATTAATTCGCGGTTCAACTCTGAAGCATCGAAGAACCAAGTTAGTGGCATCCAGTCACGCATCCTGCGCTTTTCTGCCTTCTTAAAAAAATCGATTGCCGAAACCCATCCGACATAATCGAAACCGTCTTTAGTACTTCCTCTGACCAACGCAAAAGCATCAGCCGAGTTCTTTAAATTAAATCTAAGAGGAACCAGTAAGTTGCCACGAGGGTGGTCAGTAGATTTCACGTCAACGGTCATGCCACTTGGCATCGTAAAATCTACGTGGTTAGGGCCGTCCACATTTGTGTTTGGAAAGATGTTGTGCATCTTAGCGAACGCCCATTCAGCACCAATACCCTCAACTTGAATTGTAACTCCTGACTTACCTTCAGCGACCTTGCATTCAGTTAACCCATTAGCTTTAGCGTACTCATTAATGTGTTCGCCATACCATTTGGCGCACCATTCTTCGCACTCATTAAGCTTATGGAAATAGGTCGGCATTAAGCAGCTTCTTGAGGTATTGGATTGTACTTCTTGGTCCAACACCAAGTGTGAAACAGGTTCACAAATATCTTATAAGCCTCATCCACTTCTTCATCTGTCCAAACCTTCTCAAATATCTGAGGTTCGTTTGAGTTGATGATGACGCTTACAACATGCGGGTTAGTGCCTAAGCACTCACGATATGCTGCTAACTGCAAAAGCCACTTCTCGAAAAAGCGCGGCTTATATTCGTTCTTCTTGCCGGATCGCTTTAAATTCGATGTTTTCCAATCAATTAGACACATTCCGTGTTCCTGGTGATCGATCAGCGCATCTGCTTTACCGGCATATCCGAGTTCAGAATTGACCAATGATTTTTCAGTCCATTCAACTGATAGGACGTTGGATTGGACCCAATTATAAACCTCGTTCAGCCACGCATCCTCAGTGTCCCATTTGTTATCCCACAGGATAGCCTCAGCGCCATTGTGAACCTCAGTGCCACGCTTTGCTGCATCCATTGCAGGCTTACGTGACTCGGCAATAATCTGCTTTGCCAGTGCATCTAAGTCATTCGACTTTTCATCGTCTGGAATGGTCAACGCCGAGGTCACAAGCATGGTTTGTTTCCATGCCTCTAACCCCGGCGATGCCATCACCTTTATGACCTCTGTTACACTCGGGAAAAGATATTGCTTACGCGCTTCTCGCAGTGTGGCGCCGTAAGCCGGTTCACCATCTGGCTTGTACCAGTGATTGGTGGACTCAGGTGTAATTAATTCTTTTGCCATCTTTAAAAATTGAATCCTCCGCACGAAGCGGAGGTGTTAATCAGAACGGTGCCTGATCTTTATTGGCTAATACTTCCTTCACATTCGCAAACGTCTTCATTCCATCGTCACTCTTGTTGTGCTTTATCAACACACTACAAGAACGATTAAGGATCGAACGTATATCGAATTTGGTTTCTTCGCCTGGGTTTAGTGCGCGACCAATAATGGCCTCCACTGCTGGTCTTAGCGCCGATTTTGGATGGAGGCTAAATGTAAAGGCACGCGTGGCAATCATGTCGCCACCGTCTCCGGTCTTTTCTTCGACCAAAAACTTAACCTTGATTTTCAGCTTCTGCTTACCGGGATTAAACCGGTCATCCACAAGTTCAGGAGATGTTACCTCTTGAACTGTTGCGCTATGTAGTCCCTCGCTAACGGGGACGAACTCACCGTCACCCATTGAGGGGACGATCCAATCATTACTTTCCATTACCATCTTCTTTACTTCCTATAGTTTCTGGCACTCTTTTAGCGCCGAGAAAATTCATCATGTCCTCCATCGGAAGGATCGCTATCCAGTTTTGGTGGTTAGCCTTAAAAGCTACTATTGGAGGAAGGGCGCCATCAGCATCGTTGATCGCCTGATCTAACGCGTCTTGTAAGCGGAGCCTGTTTGTTCGTTTAACCTCCCAGTGGACAGGCAGCGACGAAATGACATCGGGGTTCTCAAGGGAACCACAGCCAAACTGAACTCCTCGTCTTGCTTCGATTGGAGACCCATCTCCCATTTGAAATTTTTTGAGATATGAGGCGAACTCAAGTTCTCCTCGCTTGCCTTTGGAACGACTATTCAATGGAACCTCCTAGCACTTTGGCTAAGCTGCTTTGTGGGATTCTGACGATTCCACCGACCTTAATTCTCTTCAAAATGCCGCTTTCGATCCAGCGATCTACAGTCCGAGGCGTGATTCCAATGATGTTTGCAACGTCATTTCTGCTATAAAAGCTTGGTTTTTGTGACTTAATCATCCTTTTTTGCCGATTTTCAGTGTTTTAGGCTAAATTACCGGCGACCCCTCAGTCTTTAAGGACCTGCGTAATTTTTAGCAACCCCTATTTGATCAATGTGAAAAAATAATTTTCCATTTTGCGTCTATACATTAATGTTTTTAGGGGTTGACATGCTATATATACAGTGTAATTCTGACCGCCACACAGCACAGACTGCGTCTACGCTATAAACCAAAAATCACTACGCTAATGGCACTTAAACCAAAAACTTACAGTAAAGGTCAGATGGTAAACCCTATGGATAGGATCATTATCAATGCTGGACCAAGCCTTACACCAGAAGAGGCGGCATCGACTTTCGCTAGTCGACATGTAAGTGATGATCTTAGAAAATTGTTAGTTGGATTCTTTTCAACGCAAAAAGGCGTCGACAATAAACTGAAGCGTATTGAGTTTCACACAGTGCGGTATCCGCGAATGGATTATACTCTTAATCAAGAGATCGATTATGAGGTTAATCAGTGGCGAGACAACATTAAGGCAAAAAAAGAACAAGGTAACTCTAAGGCAGCAGAAAGTCTTATAGAACACGGTCCCTTCGGCCCTGGCTTAGACGCTTCAATTTATAACAGAACTGACGCCACAGTAGATTCGGAAGAATGGTATCAATCAGGATATTCTCTGCCTCTTCAGATTATCACTTCTAAAAGTAAGCTTTCAGATGAGGACGCAATCCTCGCTATGATTTGCTACCTTAAACAAGTAAGAGAGGAAGAATTATCTTGTGACGCTGTTAGTTTTTTATTTCCTGATAAATCATGGGAAGGATTATTCAATCTTAAAGCATATAAAGAATTTGCTGACTGTGTAGATAAAGAAGGATTCCACAAATTAATCGAGAAAGCAGAGAGAAAGTTCTCTGTTCATTTTAGTCCGCTTAAAGATACTTACGGTCCAGAGGCTTACAACGTTACTGCTACTGTTATTGAGTGGAGTATTGTAGAAATTATTAACTACTGGGGTGCATCTAATAACTACAAAGAATTATTATGCGGTAACAAAAAATGGTATGAAGAGCCTGCTAGTATAACTAAGAACTTCCGACTTGATTGGCCAACTGTGCGCGGTCTTGAAGAATCTGCCTCTGTTTGCAGCCAGACACAGACAGATATTGTTGAGGCTTTAGTTAAAGAACATGTAAGCACTTATGTTGCTAAAAGGATGGAACAAAGAACTGTTGAAGAACATGTTGATCCTACTTCTTTAGAAGGAGATTGGCTTCGCTGGAAAGCCGCACTTAAATCATTACCTGGTTTTAAAATAAACGAACAAAAAGGAGCGCCAACAACTAAAGAAGAACTTGATAAGGCGATGGAAAACGTCAACTACCATCTTAATTCACTGGCAAAATGGACATCTACAATCAAAGGTGAAAAATATGATCCTGATGATTTACCAAAAACAGTGGAGGCAGTGAAGGAAGCATGTGATGAGCCTGACCACTTTCATTTTGCTGTGAAAAGCAGCGAGAACCCACTTAGGCATGCAACTGTTTTAAACACCGCAAAATACGAGAGACCTTTTAAGCCTGCACAAAAAACTTCAACAGCCGGTCACGATAACCCGTTCTTGAATATTGAGCCGGAATTTTTCAACGTAGCATCATACTTTAATAGTATCGCCGAATTTCAACAGATCGTCGGCTTTGAAGTTAATCTCGATGATAAGACTGCTGGCTGGAAATTTGGCGATTTAGTTATAGAGTATAATCATCAGTTTGAATCTTTTATCGGCGGCAAACTAGAAGACCACGGTTGCACGAGACTTTCAGTTCAACTCTTAGATGGAATTAACGGCACCAATTTTACAGAGGCTGATTATACAAACACCGTTAAATCGCCAGTTACCGGGCTTCCTTTATTAAAAGTAATATTCCCAGACCTGCGAACCGTAAAAGAAATCTCTGATCCAAACGAATACGATCTCGATTGGTTACCAATGGACGACTATTCCCCTAGCGAAGATGATATAGATATAGATGAAGTAGCCAGACAACTTTAATTTTTGACGATGCAGAATAGAAACATACAACCAACTGAAGCAAAGATTCAGATCAATGTCCGTTCAAGGAACGATGTCACAACCAACAAGGACCACCTCGATACAATCATGGAGGCATGGTCTATCGATAACACTACTCCTCCCCTGTTTACTTGGGCCGAAGCATTTAACGTTCAGCTAGATGAACTATCAGTCCTAATTATAGAACGCGCCGATAGTCGCGCTGTAACTGTCACAATAGATAATTAATTTAATATGATAAACTTACCTCATATAAAACAAAACCGGACCGTCGACGCAGACGGTGAGAATAACACCATCGACCAACTAAGCCTCCTAGAACCACATGTTCAAAACTTAGTTGTGAATGGTGCAGTGATGGCTGAGATCACAGACTACAGGGCGCCATACATGCCTCGTAGGATGCCAAAGGCAATGAGTAACAAAGGGTTCTCCCATATTAACAACATCGCAAAAACCGATCGTTGTCCGTATGGCACCACAACCATATACAAAGCAATCAAGGACGGCAGGATCAAACCTGAATTTGTGAAGCCTGGTACACCTGCAAATCGACACAAAAGAATACACGTCGAAGAAGCTGTTAAGGCTTTGAAGAAGACCGTGAAGTTCACCAAGAACAACAAGTCTAAGATTAAAATTAAAAGTTCAAGGAGGGCCGAGTTTGCTTTCATCTCAGAAGAGAGATTCATACGAGAATGCAAAAAGCTTGGCACAGACGAGGTGCTAGACCGCCTCATAAAGGCGGATAAACAGAATATAAATGAAAACTAAGATTGAATTAAAGAATGGGAATAAGATTTCCGCTTTTGTTGAATTACATCAGCTTAAACAAGATAGAGGAGGAATCACATGGCGATGTAGATACTCAATTAAGGGTAAACAAAAAGTGTTTTCTGCTAATAGGCACGATAGTAAAAACGAAGCGTTAATCACAATAAATCGTAAAATTCACGATGTAGTCAACGAAGAAAAGATTAAATCAAATCGATCCACTGCACCGACGCTTACTGAAATTGCTAAGGCATATTTAGCCGGCTCTGCCAGTTCTCTTAGTGCCTCACAGGATACCAGAAAGTTGAACTTGTCTGCGCTCAGCAATGTCACCAAAGGCATTGTTCCTGGCGGTGAACCAACGTTCAAAAAGCTAAACGACGGTTCATACAAATTAGTCGACGGCGGTTTCTGGGATAACTTCAGGCTAGATAAACTAGTTAAGCGTGTAGCCAAGGACTTCTTAGATAGCCGCATGGTCGGTTACAAAGAGAAGACTGATGAATGGTATGTTCGCGCACGCGGTGCCAACGATCGGCTTAGACAAGCACGTGGTGTATTCACTGAAGAGGTCAGAAATGAAATCTACGTAGAACTCTTTAAAATGCCTGACTTGGAAGACAAGAAGACTGGATTCCTAAAAGCACGCTATTTGAAGACTCGTAAGAAGATATACAAGGCGCCAAAGCAAGCTGTCATTGATGAGATATTGGAAAAAGTCGGTGTACTTAAAACTGAAGACCCAGATATTTATGGCTGCTTCTTACTACAATATGGCTGTGGCCTTAGTTGGGGTGAAGTTATGCACGCACAGTATAGTTGGCTTGCAGAATCTGATACCCCTAACAAGGACGGTTCTACTAGATACGAAATCAATGTGCAGCCTGTTGCAGATTGGGTTCCTAAGTGTGAACGTCGCGAACGAAGTGCCACTGTCCCCGCTAACATCTTTCAAAAGATTTTGGACCTTCGCTATGCAAAGCGCCCTATTAACTGGCGCGAAGAGGAGAAGGCTGAAATTAGTGATCAAGATTTAGCTAAGCTTGTTTGGTCAAAGCCATGCCGGCAAGTCGCTAAGGAACTTGGAGTGACTTCATCCACGGTTTGCAACTACTGCAATAAGCGTGGTATCCGCAAACCTGAGAGTGGTTTTTGGACCAAGGTACGCCTCGGCCAGGTGGAACACCCTAACGGTAATGTGCCAGCGGATGCTTTTGATGGCCCTAAATTGTCCCCTGCTGATCCGAAGCCAAATGATGGCTTCATTCTGCAGCGTCATCGTTGCGATGGCTACACAGGCGCGAATCGTCGCCTAGCACGTTGGTTTAGGGAGAACATTACTGGATGGGACCGCAAACAGGTTGGTCACGAACTCCGCAAGATTAATATCAGCATGGTTATATGTTCGACTGGTAGCTTGTACCAAGGTTCGAAGCACGCCGGCCATTCATCCTATAAGACTACTGAGGAGTCTTATGGTGATCTCTTAGAAAATGCACCAGTTGATATACCTCTGCCTGAAAACGAATAATTAATAGCCGGCTAGGGGTGCTGCCGGAGTTAATCGCACCTCTGTATGTTTACATTATTCATTGTGTTGGACCTCGTCAGCTTCGGCTGGCGGGGTTTTTCTTTTATTGGTAGGCTTCCGGCATCGACCCACTCATCGACAAAAAAGAATTAGCCAAGCGCCTCCAGGTGACGCCCAGAACCATTGAAACGTGGATGAAGGAAGGCAGGCTTCCTTACATGAAGATGAATCGATCAGTGAGGTTTGAATGGGACATGGTCCTAAGCAGCCTCAAGCGTGACTACGGTCACAATATTCCTCTTCAGTAACTGAGGGTCAAACCCATCAAACCCAAATGCAAAAATAGGTATTTATACTAATTTGTATACTACCCGTTTTATTCAAAATCACAATAACGCTCGATTTCTATAAAATTTGTATACTAATTTGTATACTAATTTGGGTGTCTAAACCCCTCTTTTGCTTTCTTTTACTGTCTACAGTGTTTTATTGAAGAAGAAGTAAGGCAAATTCATTTAACCACTGCTATTATTGATTAAACCGCCTGTTTACTAACAAAAAAGATGGTACGCGCGGCGGGGGTCGAACCCACAACCTCTGGCTTCGGAGGCTAAAAGATATGAAATGATGCTAATTTTGGGGTGTAATTTTAACCAATAAAATCAGTACTCAAATGAAGCAGAGTAGACATTAGGTCATAGTAAAAAAATTTGTATACTAATTTGTATACTAGTCACTCTTCGTCTTCATCTCGAAGTTCTTTGATCGCCTGTTGGATTACGCAAGCCTTGGCAGTTTCTAGAATGCCGATGATTTCAATCGCTGGAACTTCGGTCACATGATTGTGGACAGCTTCGCCTATGATGTCAGCGAATGACTGGCGGTCATAGAACTCTCGGTCGCTGTAATCATTCGGTGCGATCATCTGGCATATTCAGGAGGCTGAAGTGCTTCCTGATATTCGGCTCTTGGGTACTGGCGAATATTGAACCCGCCTAACTTCAAAGCCTGCAACTCTGCCTGCTGTGTTGTCCGTGTGGCTTCCGGTATCAGACCAAGCCTCAGATTGCCGTGGCGGTCTCTGAACTGCCTAGCCTCTGGACGGCCTTCTGCGAGGATTTGTTTAGCCTCAGACCTCAATGCCTTGCGCTCTCTCTTCTCGCCTCTCACAGGCTTCTTAGCGACATCTTTGACTGTCCCTTGCGCCATCGGCAACTCGGTTAAGCCAAACTTGTTTAGCATGCGATCTACTACGCCACTGGCATGACCAAGGCGGACTGCCTCCCATGCGCCAGGTTCATAGTCCAGCACCTTCGACCTAGTCTTTCGGCGACTGGTTGGATCAATAAGCATCATCACCTCGTCGAACTGGCGCCGGCCAGGAACTAAGGTAGTCATCGTCTGATCCATCACATAAAAGGTAAGCGGCACATTAGATGCATATGGGTCTGTAATCATCGTAGGAGGTCGATCGCCGGGTTCAGTTGTGGTGGTGTCGTATACCTTCTCAACTACCTTTATACCTCCTCCAAGCGTGAAGTAGTCTTTAAGTAAGTCTGCGCCTTGGCTTGAATATGTTCTTAATGCAGTGCTGGCAGCGGCAGATGGTCCATCCTGTTCATATGCTTTTTTGGCATCTTGTTCTGCCAATATAATTGCGCCAGCCATTACCACTGGCGGAAACTGTCTAGCGCGCCACCAGAAATCTGAATCGTCATCGTCATCAATTCCAAGCAGGCGGAAGTACTCAGACAGATTGATACGGTTAGCTGTGATCAATTGGCGTGGAAGCTTCTTAGATTTCATCTCGCCAGTTACAGGGTCGATATATTTGTAAGTAGCTGAACCAATTCGTTCACGCGCCTCATCATCATCCTCTCCACCTCTAAGCACCTTATCCAATACCCAGAAAGCACCGCCTCCAGTGAACATCAATAAAGTAGTTAGGTTAGCCAAAGCATCGGCACGTTTGCCTTTTGGCACCTTTCCAAGAAACACCTTCACAGCCGACGCACGTTCTAACTGTTTAGCTGACCAGTGATAAGCAAACCTTGGGAACGGCATTAACAAACGTGAGTAATCCGTTCCTGCCATGAAATTAATAAAATTAGGTGAGTCGCTGTAATTAAGATAATCAAAGTCAGCCAACTCCATCGCCTGGATTCGATCCTGCTTTGGCGGTCTAGCCATATAGCTTGCAACCTCAATCTTCAAAGCTTCACCAGACAGACCCTTATCTTTAGCACGTCTTACTGCCTTGGCTTTTAGGAAAGCATAAGTCGCACGTTGTTTAGCGCGAATATCAATGTTGCCGTATTGGATTGCCTGTAATGCTGCAGCACCTATTTCACCCTGGCGTAAATACTCCCAAGGTTTGACGTGGTGCTGGATCTTCAAATCCTCTAATGCAGTTGATCCTTCAAATACATCATCTGGCATTATCTCTTCAGCGAACTGATCAAACTCAGTTTTCCAGCCAACCATCTTTCTAATAGCGGCGAACTTGTAGAACTGAGAAGTAAACAGATTCTTAGCGAACCTCAAATCATCTACACCAGCTTTGCCTTGCAGCGAAGCCAGCTTCAACAATCCGCTGGTTGTGTTCTTTGCAATTGCCTCTGCGGTGAACATATCGTTCGACAGCACGTTGATCACGTATGTGAACGGATGCGCCAAAAGTGTCTGTGTTGAATTACGAATGGCCCATGCACCTGCACGGATCAACCAATTATGAACCTTCTCGGCGGCATATCCATCTTGAAGCAACTTAACTAAGCGCTCGTTGATTTGATAGTTCTTGCCGCGCATCTTTAACGCTTCACCAATAAACTTAGAATATGAAGCCAAGTCACTTGGAACTGATTTCTTGCTTAGCCTTTTCTCAATCTCAGTGTCAGCACCGATAGTACTGAAATTCTGAAATGCTTGAATAGCATCCCACACAACATCGATGCCTGTAGATAGTCGGACGTGACCAGGCAATAGTTTCTCACCCGGCTTAATCGGCTTAGCACCATGCCGAATGATGTTTTCAAAGTATTCCTTACGCGCTTTCTCTCGGATCGCTTGGTAAGCGCGAATACTGAAGCCTTCAAACAAACCCTGCAGATCGCCGCCTTTGCGTGAGTAACCTGCAAAAACAGGCTTACCGCTTACCTCATCCTCTTCGTATTCAGGCGCAATCTCCCCTTCCCTTGCGGTTCCGGTTTTGTATTTGCGACCAGGTGAACGTGACCCAGCCTTTGGATTAAATACACCTTTGAGTGCGCCAAGCAGGCTTCGGCTAACTATGACGTCTGGCGTGTAGCCGGCAACGCCAACCATAGGATCTTCACCTTCAGCAATATCCTTTTCACCCATTAAATATTCTAGGCTGAAGCGATTGAATGCCGGAACCTCAACTCCGTTAACCACTGTGCGTGTTTTCTTAAATGCCGGATCAATAAACTGATCGACGGCCCAGATCATGTCAGGAAACTCATTAGCAAAGTGATCATATATTTCACCCTGCTGTTCAGCGGACACCTTTCGGATAAGCTGATAACCTTGCCTGCCATCCACTACAATATGGTTAGCGATTATGAGTTCATCCATTTCCCCGGTGACCTCGTCTTTAACTAAGATTTTATGACCAGGCTTGTGACCTTGTTTTTTAAATTCTTTTAAAGGCATCATTCCGGCACGCATTTCAAAGTCTGTGAAATTGAAAGTGCCATCTTCATTCCTGCCTATAGCATTTAGATGCGCTGATATTGGTAGTGCCAGCTTGTAAAACTTCTTGAGACGCTTGGCCCACTTACCAACTCTAAACCATTTAGGAAGTTTGTATCCAGTCTGACTATCCCAGGCATCATTGACTAACTTCGTATGAAGTTCTTCAACTGTTTTACGAACTGCACGCGCAGCGTATGCCTCTTCTAGTTCAAGTTTTTGCTTGGCACGTAGAGTTGCTTGTCCTCCAAAGTAAACTATCTGCCTACTCTTTCTGCCAAATGTCTGCTTGATGATTGAGTTAACAGTACTGTTGTTTTCCTCCTCAATATTCTCAACTTCGATTGCTTCGTAGCCTTCAATAACATTGATGCGTTCACGCGCCTTTGGACTGACACGCACTGATAACCTCGGCGGCGGAACTCGTTCTTCAACTACTGCAGCTTCTTGCGCTGCTAAAGCTTCATCATAGCTTTGTGAATACGGAATTTCTTTTGCGCCTTTTAGATTAAAGGTGCCGGCACGTTCGCCTAGAGTTAACGGTTCTCCGCCTTTATATGCCAAGAACACAACATCCGGCTCGCCGTTGTTGTAGCCTTGATATGTTGTTTTGTCCCAATCAGGTGGTGCTTGGCTATCGTCCCAAGGCAGTCTTGCGACCGGCTCAAAACCGTAGTCAGCATAGATGTCTGGAAGGACGGTATTGAAAGCATCAGCTTTTTTTGCGCCTCCAGCTACAGCCACATTTAGCAATGAACGAATTGGACTGCTTGCACCTTTGCGTGTGTTACTAAACACACTAACCATATCCCCGTCAGGCTTAACAGCTATACCGCTTTTACCATCTGGCGAAACGAATAACCGCATCTTCGAGTATTCGGCTGCTTTGTATGCGTATACAGAACTGCCATGCTTGTTGCCTTTCTTGGCTTCAAGAATCAGGTTGCGGAATACTTTACCGGACTTCGGTTTTAATTCGACTACCGGACCTGTGTAGGTCGGTCGGCTTTTTGGAATTGATTGGGATAGTTCAACCTCGGTGCTGGACGGATCGAATACCGTGCCAACGTGATCCTTTAAATCAGGCCGAAGTTTTCTAACTCCTCGATTGCCTTTTCGCGGGGTAAATCGTGCGACTTCATCACCCGGTCTACCAATCCGTCGTTCAACTGATGGACGGTCTTCGGCTGGTCGTTTGATGATTCCTCTGATTGCTTTTTCGCTGTAGCCAGCGTCCCTAAAAATTGCTGCATCGACGGCATCCTGCCTTCGTTTTGCAGCCGCTGAACGTCCTTTTGCAATCCTTGGGGGTTTAATGCCTTTTTCATTTAATAACTTTTCTGCTGCGGATTTGTACGAATACGATTTTATATTCGCACCGAGTGCGGCCCAGAGTTGCTGTTCGTAGTACCACCAGACAGCCTGGAACTCGCTAGGAGTTAAACCTACTCGTTCGGCTGCTGCAAGTATGAACGCATCCATGCGCTCTCTTTCTGTGTCATTCCTCGGTGCTTCAACTATCTTACCTTTATCATCAAGCGCGGTTCCCATTAAACGGTTCCACGAACGACTGAACCAAAGGTCTTTGGTCATCTCTTGCGAGATACCATTTAGGTTCAAAAAGAACGGACCTCCTTTAGGTCCAAAAATGTGTGCGCCATACTTCATGTCATCAGCGTAACCACTGACGTGCTTGTTGTACTGGCGAAGTTCACTAACTGGATGCTTTGTTTTAAGCCACTTGGCTGCACCCTTCTCACCAAACTGATTAACCAATAGACTAATGCGGTCCATATTCATCTCAACGATGTCGCCGCGTGCTGTCCATCCTTTGCCATCTGGCTGGCGTTTTGGCAGGTTATTAAAGGTTCCACCTGCTGCTTCGTAAATTCTAGCTGCCGTTGCAAAGTTCTGCATCGGTGTTGTGCCATATGATGTTGGCGCCAACAGTGCTTTGAATAAGGTCATATGTTCCGGCTTCTTCATTGCCTCATATGCCAGGACCAAAGCCTTATCCATATATTTGATGTCAGCTTCATACCAATCAACACCACTGTCTGGCTGCTGTAATTGATAAGTAACTTCATCAAGCGCATTGACCATCGCCTGCGCTATCTGTCGATTCTCTTCAGATTCTAAAGTGAATTTCTCGCCTGTAAGTTTAAGTGATAAATCCTCAAGCGCGTTTGCAACATCCTTAGTTGATATTGATCCGCCTTTACCTGTGCCAACAATTCCCATTGGCATATCAACAAACTCACGACTGCCAACATTACGGACCGATTGCCTTCCAGCTTCTGGTTTAGACATTACACGGCCACGCACTCGCGGTGCCGGTATCGGCTCTGCATAACGCTCTGCATCAAGCATTGGATAACCGTACTTGATTCCTCCTTGCTGAATATCAAACCCTGATCCTGGCTGCACTAAATGGCGTTTAGCATCTGATCTAAATTCTTTTTCGTTATTATATATAACCGGCTCTCCAACAGTTGCCTCACCAATATATTCAGCATCTCCTTCGCCTGTCCTTGTAATACGAATGCGCTGACCAACAGCAGCACGTAATGAATCAGTGTTTCTTGTCTCAACAGTTTTCTTACCGTCAACAATAAGATCGGCAAATCTTGCGTCAGCCTCATTACGAACATTGACTCCTCTCAACTTGTCTTGAACTGAATATTTAATCTCACTTGATGGTTCGACATCTGGTTCACCAACCTCAACCTCAGATTCAACATCGTCAGGCAATGGAATAGTCACCGGCTCAAGAGTGTCTTCAGGCTTCTCGCGCATTCCAACTTCACCGCGATCCACTCGTCTTAATATAGATGCAGCAGATCGGATGTTTAGCATCCCTGTAAATTTATCGTATAGCCGTTTGAAGATTCCATCATCACCACCGCGCTTAACATAATATTCATAAGCACGTGCGACATCTTCCTCCTGCCTAATATCGTCCCGATCTTCCCTGCTATATTTAGATACCAGTGTTTGATATTCCTTTTCGGTCATCAACCCAGTCTCACGCAGGAAGTGAATTGCCTCATGCCTGAAAGTGCCAATATCAACACCAGCACCTAACTGCATCAAATATGAATCAGGAATCTCAACCGCATTGCCATCAGCATCAACGACACTGTTCTTTGTGAATGCACCAATAGTGACTGCCTCTTGAAGTTTCTCGTCTTGTTCTTCTTTAGATAAAGCATCCCACTCTGACTGTTCCATGCCAGTCTCAGACAAGTATGATTGAACATCGACGTCACCCTGCATCTCAGTGAAGTCGATTTTCAGTTCAATACCATTATCAAGTTTTACATCGTATCCAGATTCGCTGTCAGTGACCTCACCGCCAAGCACTGTCTGTACATCTTTTGCTTTAACTCTGTGTTTACCTAACCTGATTGGATCAAGCACACCGTCTCCGAGTGCTGTCGCCTCTGTTTCAATCCTCGTTTCAAGGCTGTCCGGCTTCTCGGCAACCTCAACCGTTCCAAGGTCGAATGCGCCACGGTAGTAACTATTGGGGTTCGCGTTCTCGTGTTGTTCAATTAGTGTCGTGAGATCAGAATTAGTATCATCAACTTTGATATACTCGTGTGTGGTTCCAAGCGGTTCGCCTTCTTTAATCTCTGGCACGCGCTCAAACATTATCACCCGTCCGTTGTGACCTTTGAGTCCATCAAGTTCTTCTGACCCATCGATAAGTTTCTTAGCTTGTTCGTTAGTATATCGATCGCGGTATATCGCAGTATTACCTTTTGCTAAGAAATCATTTAATTCTTTAACCTTCTGTTCTTGGCTAACATCAACAGCAGTTTTAACCATTCGGCCAGGCGCGAGTATGTATGGCATTGCCTTCAGCGTCTCACCTGTTGTTTCAAGTAAGCGATCACCTAGCGGAGTGCCTTTCATATCAACATCAGATATTGATTGTGCAATCGCCTCGCCAGCAGCCATTGTGATTTCCTGCGCGACTTCTTGTCCTACATTGGAAGTAACATCAGCACCAAATTGAATAGCATTACGTTTGAGTGTGCCTTTAACTTTATCAGCAATCTTCTGTACGACGAATCGCTTCATTCCAGGCGCAACCTTAGAAACCTGCGCGTACTCAAGTAGCGCATATGGAATACCCATTCCTTGTGCAACTGGTGCTGCGACATTATGAGGGACGCCTTCTTCACGTAGATCGGCATATAAAGAACCAGCACCTTGTCGGAACCAATACTGAGTAGAACCAATTGTCATCCCTGCTGCTGCAGCCACTGGAACAGTTACCACTTCTTCAGGCGCTGCAATCTGCGGTCCGGCTTGACCAGCAACTAATGCAGTTGTGCCTAATGCTGTCCCATAAG
>Ga0098059_1000564_pt1 | contig 21596 bp, 17 predicted proteins | sample 20_taG_FD_92580 | JGI IMG/M metagenome (GOLD analysis project Ga0098059, IMG submission 92580) | Marine viral communities from the Subarctic Pacific Ocean - 20_ETSP_OMZ_AT15318 metaG | ecosystem: Environmental > Aquatic > Marine > Oceanic | place: Subarctic Pacific Ocean | collected 2015-01-19
CCATCTCTGCGCGGTCATACAAAGCAGCCTGCTCGGTCGATGTCAACAAAGAAGCCATGTCAATAAGACTACCAGCAACCCAGGACCAGACGCTCGGGCCTATAGGAACCGCGCCCTTGTCGTTAGCAGGGTGCTCTATAGGAAGCGAGGCGCGCTCTGTGCCGGTAGACGGGTGCGGATACCCCATAGCCTCAGACAGGTCGTCAGCGCGGCTCTCAGCGGCTCCCAGGCTCTCTAGCACTAACCACTTCATCCGTTCATCCTGATGTTGTAGCGGTCGCCCAGATACTGCTCGACCTGCTTGGTCTCGTCGCCGCTCAGCGTGCCATCAAAGATCAACATCTCCGAGATCGCGCCGTCCCAGAAACCCAGGTTAGCGTTCCCCTTGCCCATCTGGAGAGTGGTCGCTGACGAGCCCAGGCCCGGCCCACCGCCGGCGACTGTAGAGCCCGCAGATCCGTTCACGCTCGTCGTCAAGTCGCTGGAGTCGCTCACGAAAGAGAGGACCACATTCTCCCCCTCTGATGCGGAGTCCTCGTAACTTATGCGATGAGCGGAGGATGGATTGTCCCAGTACCCGACACCGAAGCCTGGGCCCGCCTCGGAGGTGACGCCGATATAGAGCCAACTGCCGCCGCCTGCTGGGGCTCCGAGCACGCCGCGAGCGTAATAGGCGTTAACGTTTGACCCCCACGACCAGCCACTACCTACCACCGCGAAGATCGTCCAGTCTGCGGGATCGCTGAGCATGCCGTAGATGCTGGCCCCGTCCAGTATATCGTTCGACCCATCAAAGGATAACCCAGCCCTTCCGCCGAGAACCGCACTCGATAGCGATGGCTGCGCTGACGCTGTAGCCTGGGCGAAGTCGTTACCCTCCCCGCTCATGTCGGCCCAGCCCGAAACAGTCGAGCCGTTCATGGTGATACTTAGATCGGAGCGAACCCAGACAAGCAGTGGGGTCTGCATGTTTCGTGGATCAAACAAAAGCCTTGGGTTGCTCCGAAGGACACCGTTGGCGTTAGTGGGCGACTCTACTCTAGGATTGGAGCGTTGAACGCTCATAACGCCCCCCTAGTTGCCAGCGATGGACTGGACGTAGAACTTGATGAGAAGTGTGTTGGAGGCCAAGTTAGTCGTTGACTGCGACACCTGGATAAACGGCTGCTCCAAGAGGGGGATCGGCTGAGTAAGCATGTCTGAGACTGTTGAGCCAACGGCAGCGAAGCTGAAGGTGGCTGAGTACAGTTCAGATGACGTGCCAGAGGTGAGGGTGGCCGAGTTCTCAGAGAAAAGGTCAACCACGTAGTCAGAGGCGGCACTGCCCGTGTTCGCCTGAAGGGTGACGCTTATGCCGTACAACAAGCCAGAGGTCAGAGGCGATGTCGCAGCGCCCAAGTCCAGGCCAGCCAGGGCTGTTGGCTCAGTGGCGGTAAAGTCGTGGGCGGCCAGGGTCACGTTTCGGACCCTTTGGTAGACGGGGAAGATAATTGCCATTCGAGTCTCCTGGCTTTCAGCCCCCGCTCGTTAGGGGGCAGTGTTGTTAGTAACCTGTAGCTTCGTCTATCTCATAGAAACGGATTGCTGAAGTGAACTCGCCTGCGTTCTTCGCGAAGACGGCAATGTTTCCTCCTGGAGCAACAATAAACCTGCCCGAAGGAACGAGCTCTACGGGATTGCCGGCGGGCAACTGCGTGGTAAGCGCGTAAGTACCGCCGGTAAGCCCGGTCATTCCGTCCCCTGAATCCTCGGTCCAAACGTGTGCGCTGTATCCGGCGGAATGACCAATCGGGTAGCCTGTGTTCGTTGAAAACGCATCAATGGAGAGGTTGACTCCAATCGTCCCCTCGGTAAGCCCGGTGACAATCGAACAAAGCATCCCGGCAGCGCTGCTAGAAACAAGTATCGAGTCGATAACAAGGCTCTTCTTCGCTTGAAGCGAGTTGCTGAGATACATGACGATTCCGCCGCCACTAGTCGCCGTCACAGAAGGATTTCCACTGTCGTTACCCATCGAGTAGAGAAGCCCAGCCTTCGCAGCTGCGAGACAACCGTCGTCTGCATTTACAGCAACTCGACCGTCGCCAGTTACCTTGGCTGAGTGGCCTCCGCCAGTTCCATCATTGATCTGCATAGTCAACATCTCCTCTGAGGTCTTCGCCAGACAGCGCTTCCATGTGCAGCCTGATGTGTTTCAATTCATACAAGACTTCGCACAGTAAGTCTTGTGTTCTTAAGTCAGACGTGTGCTGACCCTCGTAGTTCTTGGTCGAAATAGACAGGCTTCCGGTCGAACCAGAGCTGTCCTTTGCGACGATTTGGTCCTTAACGTCAAAGGGCGCTTTCTGAATAAGCCTAGTTTCCTGAGGCCTTGTCGGGTCCTCGGGCCTACGCCTGGTGAATCGCTTGTGATCTAAAGGCATGGTTACTTCCCACCCTTAAAGAAGCCGGAAGGGAAACCCTCCTGCGGGATAAGACCAGCCTCCATAAGAGCCCTATACTCTCCCATGGGGCGAGACCGCTCTTTGTAGAAGATGTCAATCTGACCCATGTTGCCCATATTAGAGATGACAGAGTCTAGATTATCCTCAAACCTTCGGTGCGCGTAGCCCTCCAGCCGATTCCAGTCTATTGAGTATGGCTTAGCGCCAGTAAAGATGGCAGCTCCGCGCTCCCCCCACGTAGCCCCTTGCCCCGTCTTTGCAGTAACGCCCCCCATAAAGGTGTCCGTCACTGCCTTGTTCCACTCCGTCGCTAAGCGCCACGCAGGGAATGACCGGATTGCGGCCAGTCGCCGTGAACCGACCTCCTGGTTCTCTTGAAGAACACTGTCGTCCCAAGGAAGACCAGCCTCTATAGATTTGTTGCTCGGGAACCAACCAACCTCATACTTGGTGTAAAACTTTTGATTACCTTCACTGTCCATGTAGGGAACAGGTACCTCGGCGTAGCCAACCCAACGCTTGATTCCCTCGGACAAATAACGAACGTCTCGAGCAGAGCGAATCCTATCAACGTCCACGTTGTAGTACGGGTCGTGACCAAAGAACATCTTGCTAATAAAGGGAACGACCGGGTGTAGCCTTGAAATGACCCCGCTTGGCCTCATCGAAATCCCGGTGCCGCCAGACTCAGCAAACTTAAAGAGGTCAACCAAGTCCTCTTGAGGCAAGCCAAATCCAGCAAAAACCTTACCAAGCCCAGCACCGACAACCGCCCTATAGCGATGATGGTCCTGAAGCATGCTCAGGTCACCCTTGCCCGTAAACGAGTTCTCCGCCTGGTCAAGAAGCTTGGTGAGAGCTGAGTACTGAATGGGGCGGTTCCTGAGAAGCCATGGCTGGAGCTCTGAGGCGTTCTTGGATGTCCAGGTATAGAAGGGGAAGACCCTGCGAAGCCAGTGCCTCTCAAACGTGCTGAGGTCGTCGTAGTTGAAGAGGGTCTTGTGAACCAAGTCGGACGCAGCGTCAGGGCTTAGACCAACCTTCCTCCCAGCCAAGTAGTTGACTATCTTCGCCTGCTCTTCGATCTTCCTGCCGACTCCGCCGGCTAGAATGGCAGAGGCATCCCCGATGGCTTTCGTTCCGGCAACCCCAAGAAAGCCATACAGCGCGGTCTGAAACGCAGACGCTGCTTGTCCACCAAAGCCACCTTCTTGTGGGTCTGGAAACATCCACCCTGTTGCGCCACCAGCCCCAGCGCCCCAAGCGCCAGTCTTTACGGCGTCACTCTTTATGATCGCCATCGCGGCTTGCTGTAGCCGGCCCTCGCCAAGCTTTGCTTCGTAGCCAACAATGTCCAGCCACTCATCAAAGGCTACAGAAAACGCCTGCTTGCTGTTCTCCATCAAGCCAGGGTCTCTATGGACCGCGCCAGCAACGTTAGCCTTCTCCGCCTTGTACGCCGCCAGCGGAGCTTTTGCGTACATCTCCAGGAACGACGAGCCAACAACCCCGACTCCTCCGCCGAGAAGTGCGCCAGCAAACGCCTTCACTAGCCTTTTGTCTGGGTCATCTTCTGTTGAATAGCCAACGCCCGCGCCAAGGACAGCTCCCGCCCCAGCAGTTGTTGCGGGGATCTTCCAATTAACGTCGTTCCCGTACTTACCTCCCCTTATGTCCGAAGGGTTTATATGGTCAGTGATAATCCCGTACCTTCTGAGTTCGCTCCGCCACTGCTGAATGGTCTTTGTTATCTCAACAAGTTGCCCGCCCTCGGTCCTGCTCTTCAGCGTGTACGTATTGGCAACCTCAGTCCCATCAGCAGCCTTCCTGGTTAGGTCAGCTGTCATCAAGTGAAACGAGTCGATTTGGTTGACCGGACTAACTGCCTGAAGGCCGTGTGTCATCAGGTTTGTAATGACGTTGCTGATCGCATTTCTTCCGTGAAATGCGGGAGCATAGACAGTCGTCATCGTCTTAAAAAAGTTCAGGAACAAATCAAACGACTCGACGCCAACCCTCCACAGCTCGCTTCCTTGCTGCTTCTCATGGAGCCAGGTTGAGTCGCCAAGGGCCTCGACCATGTCGGCGTAGGCATACGGTAGGTAGATGTCTCGGGAAATTCGCTCTACGTTCAGCTTTATGCGCTCATCGTCCAGAGACACACCGTGCTTCTGCAGGAACTCTGTGATCTTGCCCTTGCGGACAGCCTCGTCGCTAAACTGAGAAGTAATGTTTCTAATCTGAGGTGCGTACTTATCCCAGCCAGACCAGTAGTCCTCGCCAAGAACAGCCCTCATGTGGTGGAGGTTGTCGACCTTGCGAAAGCCAAGTTTTGCAGCGAGAGACAGCGCCGCTTGAGGCTTATAGTTCGCCATAAGGGCGGCTATCTGATCGCCCTCTGGAGCCATCAGAAGGACGTTGTCGATGAATCGTGTGTTCGACACCGTCCTCGAGACCTTCCTTCCGTAACTATCCATGATCTTAAAAAGGTCCGTCTCGAAGAACTTGATTTGATCTAGACCGTGCTCCTTGATCACCTGCTGAATTATCTGGTCATCAATCACTTGGTCAGCTGGGATGTTCGGCAAATTTTTGTTCTGACGAACCGTCTCTCGATAAAACATCTCAGCGATTCCGCGACGAACGCTCTCGTTCACCTCTCGGATAGTCCCGCGCCTGCTTCGCAACTTCAAAACATCAGAAGCCGTGGAGATATCCCCGAAGCCTCCGCCCCCTCCAAGATGCCCGCGACTCAACGACTTCTTCATTTGAGCAATCTTGGAAGAGCCCTCCTTGGTAAACATGTGGTGCAGGTACCCCTCAATCCCTGCGCGCTCAATGAATTCCTCAACGCTCCAGTCCTTCTGCAAAATACCTTCAGCCTTAAAGACACGGTACATTTCCTGAAAGAGCCCTCTTGCCGCCTCTACGGCGTCTTTCATCTCCTCTGAAAGAGCCTCAAACTCAGGGTCCTTCTTCACTCCAGGGCCGTACTTTGCTGATATTCGGGCGGCGGCACGAGAGGCCGCCCTCGCCTGACCAACAGTCATCTTCCCTACCGCTTTAGCAAACTCCTCGTCAGACATTGCCATCTTTACGCTGCCTAGCGCCGCATCCAATTCGTTGCGGAGCTTGCCCAGTTCGATGAGCTCGTCTACGTCAGCTACGCCGGTAATCTGTCGGAGGGCCTTCGATACAATCTCAGCCCTCTCCAGCTCAGATCGAATAGACTCGGCAACGTTTTCACCAAGAAGCTTTTCTCCCGGCGCTCCAGGAGGCATGTCCTCTGGCACTCCATCAACACGCGCTCTCTTTGGCATGCCCATCCCAGAAACGGGCTTGCTGTAGACCTCTTTACGCATCTTAACCCTTGGCTTTGCCGAAGCGCGCGGCTTAGTCCTTCCCTTGATGTCTACATCGTGAACCCAAGACTCCCAAATCTTCGGATCGCCTCTGTAGTTCTTGCCCGACCTAGTGACAAGGCCAGCCTCCTCAAGATGTCCCAACGCCTTCGCGACTAACTCCTTGACCTCCTTAGGAGACTTTCCGGCAAGCGGGGAGCCCTTCTTTTTGGAGATCTTATTGATAATGGTTTGAATGGAACTGTGCCCGTACTCAGGCGCCTTCTTCCCTGTGGCTGCAGCCCGCCTTGCCTTGTCGGCCCAGCCCCTGCCGATTTTCTCAATCGCCGGCATCACATCATCTATGACATCGAGCGACTCCTGGTCCAATGACAACTCATCAAACCTTTTACCAATATCTTCCCCAACCGCTCTTCCCCTGAGTTCAGCTACCCCATCGTCAACGTCTGCAAAGCCCGCATCCCAGAACGCGCCCTCCTCAGCAGGCCTTGCGCGAGGCTTCCAGTTCACTGCCTCGTTCAGCTTAAACCGAAGGGCCTTGAACAGAGACACAGCCTCGTCGCCATATTCCGTAGGTGCGCCAAGCGCCTCTACGAAGTGACTAAGAATCTCCTTCTCCTTTTTCGTAACCCAAGACTTTCCAGAGAAGACTTTGCCGATGATCTCGTTTATCGAAGACGACATCTCCCTTCTAGAGAACCCCATCTTCTTTGCGAGGTACTCCATCCTGGTCCACCCATGAGTGTCGATGAGATCGGAGGACTGAAGGGGCTTCCACACATCCCGGTCTGCACCATCTACGCCCTTACGCTGAATGCGAACCGCCCAGGGCTTGAATCTCTTTAGGAAGGGGAGGCTCTGTTGCATATCCGCCAACACAGCCCCGGTCGACGTGAGCGTGTCGATGTCGTTCGTCATTCCATCAAAGGCGACCTTCTCGGGATTAACATGAACCTTTCCAAGCCATAACCTACCCATGTCGTCGATGACCTTGCCAACAGGGATGCCTGGAATGGAGCCGAGAGCAAATCCAAGGGCGGCGGTAGCTGCCCTCTTAATCACATGGTCTTCTTCGTCGGTAGCCGAATAAGCAGTGGCAGCGCCAGCTGCCCCACCAAATCCAATCAGCGCCTTATTGAATAACTGCTTGTCTTTAGCGAAGAGAGCCTTTGCCTTCTTCCTTCCTATCAACTTCTCGAGCTCCTTAGAGGCCCTGTCTGTAACCTCCTTCGATACCGTCTTCCCCTTAGTCTCTTGGAGAATCCTCTGCACCGAGTGGTCGTCCTTGTAGATGACTTGGATTTTCGAGTAGTCAATTTTCGGCGTCGTTCCATCGAACGAAAGGGCCTCGTCTAGGTTTATGTGAACAACCTCGCGGGCCTTCTTTGGAGCAGTTACGCCACTCTTCCGAAGGGCAGCGCCAACCGCGTCCTCTACAGGGGCATCCTGACCAAGTCGTAGCCCTCTGGATGCAAGGTCGCCTATCTTTGAATAGGCCTGCTTGATGAGCTCCTCCAGCGTGTTTGTGTACGCAGAGAGGTTCGCCTCTTCCATCTTGTCGCCAGCCTGGACCGCTTTCTCGAGTTCACCAAACATCCTCTCCTGGTGACGGGTGATCGTGGAGTACATCGAGCTGTCGCCAGCCTTCGTTAGGAGACCGCCGCCTGTCTTAAACGCCTCCTTGCCGAGCCTTGTAACCATTCCGGTAGGCACAAGGAAGTCAGGGCCTACAGTGTAGAAGAGGGTCGGCAGGAGAAGCCCAGCGTTCGGGTCTCCCTGCTGAATCGCTTCCTCTACCTTCTTTGCGTGGTACCCCCTGTCGAAGACATCTGGCAAGACAAGGTCGGCAAGCATCTTCCCAGGTATGCCGCCAGCAGCGAACCCAGTCACTCCCTTAATGCCTTCTGCGAGTTCCCCCACCCCAGCAGACCCAAGGCGCTGCATCTCCTTGTGAATAGCCTCTGTGTTCCCCTCGGGCCCGGTGTCTATGTTTCCAAAGGAAGCTGGGGCGGCAAGCCCCCTCATCCAAATATCCGCTGTTGTTGCGGGAGGCCCTCCAATTACTTCGCCGCCAGCCCTTATCTTTTGCCATGGACGAGGAACCCCGTACCCTCCGTACGGGTCAGCGTCGTTTGGAACCCAGTATGTCGCCGCTAGCATGGACCTCAAACCAAGGAGCTTGGTGTCCAAAACAGGGTTTACGAAGTCATCCTCCCTGTTTCTCTCATTGAAGTTCTCTTTGATCTCCCGATAGATGTTTCTTCTCGGGTCGTCCTTATGAAGGTTCTCTACCCAGACCCCAAAGTCTTCTGGGTTAGCCTTCTTGATGTAGTCCATGTCAGCATGGGCGCTAAGAAGCGAGTGTGTTGGTCTACTGCCCCAAGAGACAAACGTGTCGGCCACGTCCATGGCTCGATAAAACGGGGTCTTCTTTCCAGGCATCTTCCCCGGAATAACGCCCGTCTCTTTGTACTCAGTAAGTTCTTCGCCAAAGCCCGGATGAGTTCTGGTTTCCAGATACTGTGCTTTCGCCAGAGCCCTGTACTTTGTTGACGGCTCACCGCTAAGGGCGGATTTTTTCTTTGCCTTAGAAACCCCGTCCCTTAGCACCGCCCAATCGAGCTCATCCTTAGCTATGAGCTCTGCCTGAATCCTAGCCCGTTCAACCTCCGTCCGACCTCGGTCGTCTGTTAGGCCCTCCTCTGGCTCGTCTACTGGGTTCCATTGATTTTGATCCCGACTCCATTCATATCCATCAGCCCTAGCCCTCTCCTTGGCCTCGTCAGACGGGTCTGAGATTGGGGTCCATTGGTCCTCCGCACGGTTCCACTCATAACCGTCAGACAGGGCTCTCTGGACTGCCTCTGGGGAAGGGTCTGGCATTTCCTGTTACTCGTATGTGCTTCTTGGTACAGGCTTTTTCTTGGGCTCTGGCTCTGGCTCTGCAGAGTTTTCTCGAGCGTCTCTTCCCAACATCCTTCCGGTGGTCGTCATGAGCGCCCCAGGAAGTCCTCCTGCAGCCCGACCGGCAATATTAAAAAGACCGCCTATGGCTTGCTGTGCTTTTTCTCTAGCTCGGACAGTTCTCGCATGGTCGGCATTAATCAACTTAGCGTAGTCTGTGAACTGCTTGGGGGACATGCTCTGGAGCCCCTCAGACCACTCATCGAAGTCTGGACTGACAGGTCGACCAATGTCTATCGCCTGCTGATGCAGTGCCTTCAGGTCCGCCTGAGTTGGCTGAGAGTAGTCGGCGTATCTTCCAGTTCCTCTTCGTTGAGAGCCGAGCAGGTACGGTGCCGCCGACCCCAACGCCTTGGCGCTTACAGCCGCCCTTTCGTTGGCATGTGCTCTCAAATGGCCTTCGATGTCACCAAGAGGGTCATTCTCGCCAAACTCCCGCTTCGCAGAGAAGACGCTGGGAACTGTAATGACTTCGCTTGTTCCATCAGGATACTGAACCGTTGTCGAGTAAGTATCATCCGTAGTGTCTCGACCGCCCGCAAGGAACCCGGACTCCTTACTCCAAGACTGGTAGGCGACGGCGGCGTCCCTAAACCCATCCTTTGCCTCTGCATGAGATGCAAGCAGGGCGCCTAGGTCGTTCATGGCGTTCGATGGATCTTTGTCCGGGTCAACTCCCTGAAGCGGCTCGCCAGTGCTCGCAGCGCGAAGGAGGTCGTCCGGAGACACGCCAAGGTGCTCGGCGTTCGCGCTGACTGCAGCCTGAAGCTCCGCGTCCTTCTCCGTAAGGAGTTTAAGCGCATCAGTTCGCGCCTTCTTAGCGCTGGCAAGAGTAGCCGTATAGTCGTTGTTGAGATCCTTCTGTGCGGCCACAAACCCCGCTCGTGATTCAGCATTGAATACGTCGTCGTGAGCCTCTCGGCGCATCCGTATTTTCAACAATTCGGGGTGCTGGTTTATATGGGTAAGCACCTCTGCGTGTCTCTTCCCAAGCATCTTTATGGTGTTCTCATCCTTTTCGTACATCGCCGCTGCGCGCTTATCCGCCATGTCTTTGTTTATTCTGAAAGTCTTCTGGAGGAAGGGGGATAGGTCTTCTATCCAGTCGGCCTTGTCTCCAGCAATCTGCAAGGCGACAGCGTCTCTCATCGCGGCGCCCTTGGCTGCTGCCTGAGTATCGTTCTTTTCGTCAAGGTGCCTAGAGAGGTCCTGGTACTGCATAAGGATTTTCATCGACTCTGGGCCCAGGAACCCTCCAGGAATCCCTAGTGCGTTAGAGACTGACCTCGATGCAAGCATCCTTGCCGCCTGCCCCATGTTACCCCTTGGGCCAGACGTTCCTTCTGGCAGGTACGGAGCGAGTGGATCTGCCATCACGTTTTCTAGTGCAACGTCCTTTCCACGGCTAGGCATTGGCGGCTGAATTGCAGAGGCGGGCTTACGCATGGTCCTCGCCTGCTCCCCTGGGCCTAGAGCCTTGCCCCAAGGCCTCTTTGTTCTTAGGGAAGATCTAATCACCCCTTCTGGAGACCATGTCGCTTCTTCCTTTGCCGGATCCCAGCCCATAACGTCCATTGGCCGAACTTCAGAGGTAGTGTAGTCCTCTAGGGGCCTGGATCGAGACTCTCCGCCTGGGAGGCCTTCGACGGCATAGTCACCCAGCCTGCTTGATGGCGTAGTGGGACTGCCCGCTGCTTGCCGAACCACGTCTTGAGGGCTGAGAGGAAAGGGCGCCCCTTGAGAAAGTGCCGCCGCTTGCCTGTCCTGCTCATTTAGAACGTCGAGCTCCCCTAGCGTTTCCTTGAGCTTAGACAACTCCATCTCTTCGTCGTACAGCTGGCCCTTGTCGCGAAGATACATTGAGTCCAAAATGTCTTCTGGAGAAGTTCCGTCCGGCCCAAGCTTCCCGATAACGGTCTTGCCGCTTGGGTCGGTGTAGGTTTCTGGCTTACCTCCACCCGCAGCGGTTCCCGCCTTACCAGATCTACTAGAGGAAGTTGTTTTTCCAACTGACCCAGGACCGGCATCAAAAGCAGCAAGAGCGTCGGCCTTGTCTATCTCTTGCCTATTCCAACTGCGTTGGTACTCGCGACGACGAGCCTCGTCTTCAGCTAGAGCGACCTTTCGGCCCTCCATCATCCCGCGATAAATGTCCTTAAAGGTGTTGGCGTAAGGGCGCATTGCGTTTGCGCTGATTAGTTCATCAGCCAAGCCACTGCCCGGATAGAGGTCGTGCCCGTTAGCCATCAGAAGCCCCTAAGCGTAGGAAAGATTGTAGAGGTTGGAGACTCCGCCGCCGCCCATACTAAGGCCAGGAGAGTCTTGCTCATACGGGTTTTGCCCGAACTGAACCGTGCGAAGGGGGCGCTTGTTTATATCCAACAGCGCCTCACCCACGCCCACGTCCATGAGGGCTCCTCCTGCAGCAGTTCCTGCAGAGATGTATTGGCCTGCATACGGGATAGCCGCCGCCAGTCCAGCCTCAAGCCTGTTCACCTGCCCAACAGTTTCTCGGGCCTTAGCCACGTCCTGCTTTCTCTCCACCATCTTTTGAGCGCCCCACCTGTCAACGTCCTGCTGGACCCTGCCCATAACTCCAGACATTGCCTTTCTGAAGGTGGGGGCCATTGAGCCTGTCGCCGCCTGGCCCATGGAAGTATCTCGACCGCCAAACTGAGCTGAGACTAGCTGGCCCTGCGTTTTCTTCGCGCCTCTCTGCATGGCGCCGCCCTCGCCAACAGCCTGTCGATACCTTTCTCTTGCGTAAGGGGCGATGAACCTGTCGTAGTACTCCTGGTCGGAGAGGCCGATGTTGGCCTTCTTAAACTGGTCTGCAGCTGCGATCTGTGTAAGTAACATTATCTAGTCCATCCTCCAGTAGAAGTCGGGCTTTCCCACCAAAATGGACCTCTATGAAACTCCTGAAAGCCCCCGCTTGGCGTGAATCGGTATCTGCCAGAACCTTCCTCAGTCTCCCTAATCCGCTTCTCCTCAAGAAGTTTTTCAATCTGCTCTTGAGCCCTTCCTCCTTGGGTTGTTGGGTCAAACCCATACATCGAGCCGATGTCATGAACGTCCATCTCGCGAGTGGCTATATCGACGTTTCTTCGCGCAAGGTCCTGAGCAAATTTGCCTCCAGTAGAGACAAGGCTGGATATATTTTCTGCTTTCAGTTTATCGACAAGCGCCTGCTTTTTAATTCTGGCCTTATCCCAGGCAATGGTGCGGTTCATGTCAGCGCTTCGACGGTCCTGTGAAACGTTCTGAGCTGCCTTAGCGAAAGAGGCGAGCATGTCTCCTCGCTGACCAAGGGCCCTGCCACCTAGCCTCGAGTAATCAAGGGGGGCAGACTCTGCCTTCCTTCTAGCCTCGCCAAGGCGACCGGACTGCACCTCAAATGCAGTGTCGTAAGGACCCAAAGGTTTTGTGTATGAAGTAACCATCAGCCTCGGTTTATTTTCTCGAAAATGATTTTAGTTCCTGAGAGTGGGTTTTTGGGCACTTCGGTCCAAACTTCGGGCGGCGGAACTGGTGCTTCAAAGGCGAGTGTATCCTCTTTCCTACCGTAATTGGCGACAACAACAAGCTCTGTATTTCCAATCACCATCGTAGGTGACGAGTCTTCGTCGTTCAAGCCTTCCCCCAAGCCTTCCATGTCGTCCCAATTAACCGTGTGCCTGACGTTGTGCCAACCGGCCTGAAGCCTCCCTACGTCGTTAGGAAACGACGGGGAAACCATGCGTGTTTTCCTAAGATCTACTGGAACGCCCTCGTCAACAGGCCTAACCTGCCACGGCATAAAAACGCCTCGGGACACATCAAACTTGCTGTTGTGCCCCCCAAGCCTTCCGCGAAGAAGGGACTTTGCCTGCATGTACTCGCTGCCAGGATCGGAATCAGAGCCCTCCCACACGGCGTTAAATGCCCACGAAAAGTTTCCGTGACCGCCCTGAAAGTTTCCATCGGGACTCTTGTTAATTCTTCTATTTATCCGGTGAACGGTAGCGGAGAAAAAGACCAGAACGTCTGCAGGGGCTCTGAGGCGGAACCTAAGCGCTCCGCCAGGAACATCAAAAGACTTGTCCCCTGTCCCTGGGAGAACTGACCAGTGCTCTGACGAGGTCTTCCTTGAGAACACGTCGGACAGGGCGCTTTTGCGAAAGCTCTGCCCACGAATCACCGCATCCTTGGAAAAGTTGTCGTTATGTACCCCGCTCTGGAAGAGGCCCTCGAGTACGTCAAAGGCAAAGGATGTGTCGTCAGCTGTTGCTGGAGAGCCATCAGAGATGCCAGGCGGCACGGTAAAGTTGACAGTTGTCATCTATGAATCACAAACACAACAAGGCTTCCACGAAGAGGCTCCACCATTGGCGGCAAGATTACCGTTCCTACTGCAAGGTTGACCAGCAAGTTCACTGTGTGGACATGTCCCTCTCCGCCACCCTTCTTTGCTTGGTACGCAAACACTATCCCCGCCTGGCCGTGCTGCTCTGGATTGTCTACATGCGTGTGCTCCAACGACCCTTCTCCATGAACAGATCCGTCGGGCGAAACACTTGAAGCGGAAAGAGTCATCGTAGATCTGTTGGACCTGTTTCCGCCAGCCATTGCTCCGTCGTAGTTGATATTGCCAACAACAAAGATCCCGTCTCCCTCAGCTGCCGGGAACGTTACGCTTGAAACAAGTGTTGTGTAGTTTCCTGCGACAGCCGGCAGGGGATTATGACGACCCTCCGCTATCTTTGTTCGCTCCCCCAGAGCGAGGTGATAAGTGTCCAGCGAACCATCCTCGACGTTTTTCCAGGTAAGCGCGTTCGCAGCGTCCCTCAGGTCCTCAATGTTTTTTGAGGCGTCTAGCGACGAGATGACCTCTCCGTCCTTTTCCCTGAAGTCTGATGTGTAGATAAAGACTGACATTATCGATACAACGCAAAAGCAAAGATGTTTGCCTTGAGAATCCTAACGCCCCATCCAGAGTCGCCCTGGACAAGGGTAGGCCCCGTTCCGCCTCCGCCGCCACCGTCAAACTCTTCTCCAGCTACTAACGCTCCTGTGCCTCGAGCGAGCTCCCTGTACTTGATTGACGGTGAAAACTGTATCTGTCCACCGCGAGCTAGGACAGTGGTTACAACCGCAACGGAAGCCCCGAACACTGAATGGCTAACTCCGCCAACACCCTCAGCAACGGAAAGCCCGTCTTGAGAGCTCTTTATTCTCAAGTAAACGTTCGCCCTGTCGTTGTTTTGCGGGCCACCCTCTAGGTACGGTCCTGCTGAATCGTTCACAGACGTTCCGTCGCTTGTTTTGTATGCGCCAAAGTCAATAGACGCGCCCACTATCCAAGGGCCATCGCCCCTGGACTGGGCTTTTAGGGTTAGGCCGTACTTTCCAAGGTCTCGCCATCTAATAGCCCGCCTGGCGATGTTCTTTTCGGCCAAAGACGATGCGACTGAGGTTTTGTATAGAAACTCGCCGTGCTGGTCGACGATGTCAGATGTTCCGTTGTGCTCAAGGTCCGTTGGAGGGATGATCTTAATCGGAGTCAGGGTCTCCCTGTCCACGTTGTTTTGGTCAATAGTGGACATGTGTCCGCGAATGCGCTGGAACTCAGCCCACAGATCGTCTGGAACGTCAGCCTGTCCTGGTCGAGGATAAAAACCCTTCCTGTAGTACATCCTATGGACCCGCCGAAGGCTTGTAGTTCTCTATAATCGTAATGGCCCTGCGGACAGATCTTGGACTGTCGACCGAAACAGATCCTCCTCCTCCGAGAAGGCGAAGGCAATGCGAGGCCCTTTTTGAAAGCGGCCATGACCCTGACCCGCCTAGGTTGGACCTACTGACAGCTCTCCTCAGCCTAGAAAGCATGGCTTCGCTTGTGGCAAGGGTAGTCCTTACTGCCGCCTGTTCTTCTTCATCGCGACCTTCCCAGGACATTACCGTTGCCTCTCAGAGCCCTTGCTTGCTCGCCACAAGACGAACCCGTCAAGCATGAAGGGCTCCTTCTCGTTGCCATTCTCAAACTCAATCTCTATTTCACGACAAATCACGGTCTCTGGGAAGACAAGTCGTTGGAACAACTGTCTGCGGCCATTCCACTTTCCCTCTCCCCAGTTCTTATGCGTTGTTGTGTCGTCAAGGTCGACTGGGTCGTCAGCCCAGCCAACTAGCGTAGTGAGATCTGTGTTCTCTGTTTTCTGTGCAGCTGTTCCAAACTGGTCAAGAGCGAATGTTCTCGAGCCAACAGCCTCCGGATTCCGGTCTTTATACCAGCGAACAGTCAAGTCTTGGTCGCCCATGTACGGGAAGAACACGTCTATCCCGGCAACCTCCATCTGCTCGTCTGAGTTCCATCCTGTCTGATTTGCGCTGTATGGGCCGAAACGAATCTTTCCAGCGATGCTTCCGGCTGAAACCGTAACGGGCCTCTTTGAATCGTCTGGGTCAGCCTCTCTTCCGGGTCGGTATCCGTACTCCATCGAATCGCCAAGGCCCCAGATGACAATGTCTGAGTTTCGGATTTCTTTTGTTACGCCACTCCTATAAACCTCGCTCTGCACACTGGCCGACTTCTTTGGAAGTTGGACGCCAAGGAGAGCCTCCCCCTTGTAGACAGTTGATGCTGTGATCCTCTGGCCCTTTATCACCGTGATGGCGTCGAGCTGGTAGTGGTAACAAACAACCATGTCGTTTAGATCGTCAGGGCCGCTCTGGAGAGATATAAACAGCCTTCTCTCTCGCTCATCAAGCCATGCTGTTGCGGTCCTCAGCCCCTCGGTGAAGACATTCTTCCACCAATTGTTCAGGTTCTCAGACAGGGGCTTCACCGAAGCGCCATCAAACTGATACACCCCGTCAACGCCGACAAAGACAAGGCGCTCATAGGCCAAGATAGATGCCCTCGGAGAGGTGCTTCCGATTGACTCGTCTACGGGAGTAAGGATTGGCGAACCGTCAGCAAGAGCAGTCACCTGCCACATCGAGTCCTTTTTGAAGATAATGAGCGAATCGCCAAAGGTAACCACCCCCGTTACTGGCGTTCCGTCAGCGCTATTTACATCCAGGTACTGCAGGGCTGAGCTCATCTGTTCTGGCAGGCCAGGGTCGCTGTAGAACACAAACGACGGGAACTCTTTCGCGACGTAGTACCCGCGCCCTCTAAAGAACTTAATGAACTTGCTTGTTGGCGGGGCGGTCAGGCTTTCCCGAAGGGGCGAGCCTAGCGAAGCTGCCGATATTGTGTCCTCGTGGTCGTAGACAGTGCGCTCGTTGATGCAGACCTGTCGCCAGAAGTAGTACTCCCCGTCCTTCGCCCTCTTGTAGATGTTCCTCCAGATGACATCTTGCTGCTTAGGCCTGTCAAACCCGGTGAGTTGGATTAGCGCCCTGTTAGCCGATGCTGTGACATCCCCGACAACCTCATCAAAATCTTCGCCGGCCTTCTCGTCATACATTTCGCCTGTCGTAACAAAGTCACTCGCATCGCCTGGCGGGCCTTCAGCTCCGGTAGATCCAACAAACGTACATTTGTACTGAAACTTCTGAACCTCGTTAGCCTCATTACCCCTATCGGCCTCGCCAAAGCCACTGAACTCTTCTCCGATAGAGAAGGCAGGGTCGAACTTCGAACTAACCATCTTCTCGACGTGCAGTGGAGATGGGCGCTCGGTCACTCCTACCCTTGCCGCATAGTCGCCATTCCACTTTACGTTTGCATCTACACCGTTTGATATAAACAGCCAGTTCGCCCAGGACGCGAAGTAGTCTCCTCCGTACTGGTCTTCCGGCTCAACTCGCCTGCCATCGATGAGCTGGTAGCCCAGATCGTCGCTTACGCCAGGAACCTTAAAGTGGCTATGCCAGGGACTATCAATTCCAATATGAGGTATCCCAGGATTCTCTAGCCTGTCCCCTCTTAGGACAAGCAGTCGACTCCCCTTGTACTTGTCTAGGGTGTTGCCGTCAGAGTCCTTCAGCCGGCCTAGCGCTACGGGATAGAAACCCTCCGCCTCGCCACTGTCGCCCGTTAAGGAGATGACAAGCTCGCTAGGGCCTCCCCTTATCTGGAACGGAGTCATTGAGCTGATTCTTGTATTCAGGAGGTGGAACTCATCAACGGCCCAGTCGACGAGGTTTCTTATCCCTCGAGTCTTCTCAACCGTCCCAACTACCTGGAAGTAGCAACCGTCTACTTTTCGGGCTTCGCCGCTCTGGGCCCAGACACGGTCGGTAAGGCCCCTGGTAAGCACGGGTACAGCATGGAAACCTTTCCCCTGCGCTATGCGAGCCATTAAAGCGTCCCCTAGCCCGTGATGGTTCTAGGCCAGCTGCCAAGGGCCTCGTCGATCTCAGGCTCCCCGCGACCAATCTGGATGCGTGTTCCTGGGTCAGCCTCCTCTTCACGCTCCATGCGATCTACCCCCTCCATCGCATAGGCTCTCTTCTGAGCTGCAGCGCTATGGTTCTCTTCTTCGCTGAGCGCATAGCTCTCCGCTAAGTCGAGAAGGATGGGCTGATGCTGCCTGGGGATATGCGGCGTATCATGGTCCTCTGTGAGCTCCTGAGGAGCAACAAAGTACGTCACGTCCACGAGATACTCTTCATCCGGCGGGGGCCAGAAGCGAATGTGATGACTTCCGCCAGTGCTGAGGTCGCGCTCTGCCACAGCCCCAATGTTTGAGGAGAGCAGGTTTCCTGCTGAGTCTACGTCTTGGTGAGAGAAGCCAAGATTGGCGTCCGTGACGGTGTCGGTGAGCTGGTTAGTGCTGCCAATGACAACGTTTGCCAAATGATAAAACTCAGAGCCGCCGTCCTTCGTCCTGTAAATGGCAGCGCCGTAATCGGAGCGCATTATAGTCCCTCCGACATCCATCGACGGTCTACCTCCTGGCGCGGTTATCTCGATTGAAGACGACGGAGACATCGGACCCATCTCCTGCGTCTTCGTGTTGTAGTAGCAGTACTTGTACTGAAACACGGTTCCCGCATTAAAGGTCGCTACCGAAGGGTCCTCAATTGCAGCAAGCGCGCTGTCAGGCGCTGGTATCTGCGTGTGTCGCTCGAGAGCGTAGTACTGAGGGTACGACTCGTAGTCCTTAACCGTCAGCCCCTTCATGTGGGGCGAAAGCAGGCTCGACTCTCGGATGTGCCGAATGAACCCGTTTCCGGTACAGACAATAGACTCGATTGAAGCAGCTCCTTCTGGAAGCGGATACTCGTCCCAGTAGATTTTCCAGGATGAGGCGTATGTGGCTCCCACCCCTGAGACCGTTGGGTTGATCGCAGAAGAGGTAGCGCCGCCGAACGGAGCCTCGAGGTAGAGGCCGGTTGTGGCATTGTGGCTGAGAATCCGGTTCACCGTCCCATCAGGCGCCTCTACCTTGGCCCCGGTGCGGGTGCCCTGGGTGGTGGTGACGGAGTTCGCGGTCGATAGCGTGACCAGCCGACTGCCGTTCGTAAACACAGCCCCCTCTGTGGCTGTGGCTGATGGGGTGCCGTCCGCAGATGCGGTCACAGCCTCAGGTGTGTGTGTCCCGAACTGGTGGGTTCGCCTGAGCCATGCCCAGGTGTTCCGCCGTCCACAGATCGCCATGTAGGCGTCGTTGATGAAGTCGCCTAGACGGTCGTCATTCCCGTCGAATCCGCGCCGACGACCCAGGCGCTGCTTGAGTGTCGCAAAGTCCATTCGGGTCTCCTAGAGAGCTCAAGAGGAGGTGGGCTAGGTCAGTTCACCCACCCCCTCAAGAGACTACCCGAATCTATCGACCCGGAGGTGCGTGTCGCAGGAACACCACGACGTTCATGGTGTTGCTGCTCAGGTCTGCTGGCGAGCTTGACCCGACATCAGTGAACAGAACCCGAAGGAGGTCGCCAGCCTCCAGGAAGACGTTCCTGGGTGAGGCGCTTTCTGGGCCATCCACCTCGAGGTCGTAGCCCGTATTGTCGGTGATACCGTCAGTGGTGCTCAGAGACGCGATCCCCAGCGAGTGCCAGCCATCGGCGTCATTTCCGACCTGAAGGTCGATGGTCCAGTAGTCGGAGGCATCAGCCCCGATAGCGGCGCCGAAGGAAATGCTCGCCGCCTCTACCTTGAATCGCCCGTGATTTGTTCGCGGGGTAATAAAGACAGGTCGGTTAAAGTCTGTGGAGTGACCGGCAAGAAGGGTAAAAGAAACCGGCACAAGACCGACTCCATGAACCTGGTTGCCGCCTTTGATCGCGTCCCAGATAGGACGACCGAAGCCTGCGGGTGCAGTAGATCTAGCCATAATTCAATTCTCCTCGACCTGTTTGGGTAGGGGGCCGAAACCCCCTACCCTCAGGCGTGTTGCCCGCCAGCGGCTCTACAGCAACTGACGAGCGAGTTAGCTCTAGAACAGAGCAATCGGGTTGTTGTAAACGAACACGTCACCAGTGGTAACCGTGGTGCTTGCGGCGATGTTGGTATCCCCAACAAAGATTCCGCGAACGGCGCGCAGAAAGTTCCCCTGCTGCGCGTCAACATCCAGGTCAGTGACATTGGCAGTGCCGGCCAAGGTCGTGTCCGTGTGGTCAGAGCAGAAGGTGCCAGCTGCGCCAGCAGTTGTGCCCTCGTCAGCAATCATCAGAAACGCGGTCGGAGACCCCGCAGTCAGAATCTGGCCGTCCGTGTACACCTTCGCCTTGCAAAGACCCTGAACAACAACAGAAATCGCATCGCCAGAGGCAATAGCCCCTGAGTTGTGGTCAACGACACCCGCAATCGGAACATAGTCCTGCGTTTGGTTAGCATCGCCATTGTTGAACTTGTAGGCATGCAGAGCGCCGTCACTCTGAACTATCAGAACGACAACGTCAGTGTCTACCAAGCTCTCCTGAGCGATAGCCTCTACTGTCTTCTTGAGTGGATTAGAAAGAGCCATGTTCAGTACCCCTTTCTAGGCGCTGTAGGCACCGCCAGCAAAGTTAAACGCACCATGCTCGCGGAGATTGTTAATAGTAAGAATGCCGTGGAACTTGGTCTTGGAGATCCAAGCCCATTGCTCCTGGGCCAAACGCCAGTCATCCATGAAGAAGTGAGCGTTCGGGTTAATCCAGAGAACCATGTTTCCAAGGTTAGTCTGGCCCTTGCTCTTGCCCTTCACAGGGTCCAGCAGTCCAGGCACAAAACCGTGTCCCGCAGAGGCACTCGGCGCACCACCAGTCATGTTGAGCATAAAGCCCTCACCACTGTTCTCGGTGATGTTGTAGTCAGGGATGACAGTTGCACCCTTGAATCGGAGACTGGTGAAGCCTGCGCTTCCCATGGCCTCGTCAACCAAAGCACGCTCCGGTCCACACCATTCCTCGTAGCCGTCATAGACAGCCGGATCGACCAGCATCGTGTCAGGACGACGACCCCACTTCGAGCACTCGCGGTAGAGCTGAGTCCAAGTCGGAATACCGGCAGTCATGAAACCGCCGCCGATCTGCTGGAACTGGTTGAAGTGGTAGTTAGCGTTCTTCTGGACGTTGCCGACCGTATTGTTTGCGGTTGCTGCCTGCGCTGCGGGAGTCGCAAACTCAATCATGCCGCGAATACCATCGATGTCGCCGTTCACGGTACTAGCCGTGTGAAGCTGTTCCTCGATGTAGTTACGCATAGTAATAGCGCACTGCTGCATCTCGGCATCGAGAAGCTTGCCAATCTGGCGCTTCGCGTTCTGGTTGAGATCGACCTTGTCGCATGCGACGACTGACTGACAGGAAATCTGCCCCCAGTCGTCCCACAGGAACATCTTGACGAACTCGCTGTCAGCCGTGTTCAGAACCTGCGAACCCTGGTAGGTCTGCACATTCGGATTCTCAGCGTGGGCGAATGGGACTCGCGCATTAGGCGCGGCCTCAAGGTGGATAGAACCCTTGTTGTACATTGAGTACAGCAGGGGGGACTGCTCTAGGATCAGCCAAACAAGCTTCTCCCAGCTAGCGCCCCACGTAAGGCTGAACGCCTTCGTGTAGTCGCTAAGTGTTGTCGAAAATGGAGCTCCCATTAGTTACCTCTTAGAAGGCTTCGCGCAACTCAACCAAACCGACCCTTCAAATCCGGATTCTGCCCCAGGACCTGATCGAGGATGTCATCCATAGACATCGTCGCAGTAGATCCAATAGGAGAAGAAGACGTACCTGACTGGCTGGATGGAGGAGCAGACTCGGCTCTTCGCTTAGCATTATCGATAAGACGGCCCTCATTGACCGCCCTGATGGCACGCTCCCCGGCAAGAGACAGAGCTGCCCGATAGGCATCCTCTGTTCCCGAGCCGAGAAGGCTCACAATTGTTGGGTCGTTAGCATCCAAGATTTTACGCATCTCCGTTTTGACGCGCTCATCCTTGAACTCCCGGTAATTCCCGCCCTTCATATCCTCAAAGATTGTGTTCAAGCGAGAGGCTTCCCGGTGCGGAGCAAAAGTCTCCGCGACGGAATAGACCTGTCGCTTAAGCGTATCAATCTCCTTGAGGAGTTCGTGCTCACGCGGACCAGACCCAGAGGCCTTCATACGCGCATCCATTATCTCAAGCAGGGCACCAAAACCATCCCCGTTCTCAGCTTTCTCGGTGAACCGCTTACGCAGTTCGTCAACGGTAGGAGCAGTCTCCTGCCCCGCATTGTCAGCCCCATTCGGCTTTTGACCCGACTGTGCTTGCATAGCGAGCCAGGCCTGTTGGAGTTGGTTTTGTTGGTCTTGCAGCCTTGTTCTGTCCTCATCAAGTCCTCGCTTCAAATCAGCGATTTCTTGAGTTTTTGAGGTTAGACCAGACTGCATCTCTCGATAAATGGCTAGGTTTTCCGGCTCAAGGTCTAGGGG
>Ga0098059_1000566_pt1 | contig 21582 bp, 7 predicted proteins | sample 20_taG_FD_92580 | JGI IMG/M metagenome (GOLD analysis project Ga0098059, IMG submission 92580) | Marine viral communities from the Subarctic Pacific Ocean - 20_ETSP_OMZ_AT15318 metaG | ecosystem: Environmental > Aquatic > Marine > Oceanic | place: Subarctic Pacific Ocean | collected 2015-01-19
ATATTACCAAACCTATATACCGCAGCTATGAATGATTATTTCACTGCTTTTGGAGGGGGAGCACCAATAACAATACCTAATCTAAATTCTTTAGATTTATATTTAGATTCTTCTATTTGTGAAAGTGCATGTTGTGAAACACTAGGATACCAATGGACTTGTACCTATGGATGCCAAGAATTTCCTGGCTTAACACAAAGTTTAGCTGATTGTGTTGCTACATCCCCTGCGGGTACTTTTGGTTTATCAGCAGAGTGTGGGTATGATTGTATAAATCCTTGTGTACCATATGTTCCGGGTGTTTCGAGCCCTTGTATGTCATGTACTGACTTAGGTATATTTAACACCCCTGGCTGTGGACCATACCAAACTGACGCTCAATGTGCTCAAAGTTGTACGGCTAATACAGCTTGTTACAGATGTGATTGTTACGACACTCAACCATGTACTTTAGAATATCCATGTACAACACCTTCTGCTACGGTATCTGGTTGTACAGGACCTAACCCAGCACTTGGAACTTATGCAAGTGCATCCGCATGTACAGCATCTTGTATTTGTGACGCAGGTTGGGATTGTTACATTATAAATAACCCATATGACCCAAATTACGGTCAACCAGACGGTCAAGGATGTCGATATGTACAAGATTTAAACTTATTAGGTACCGGATTTACATTTTCATCTAATGGACCATTTTCAGCATTAACAGATTGTTGTTTAGATACTGGTTGTTGTACTGTAAATTGTGATGAAATTGATGCACTATATTATGACCCTGATACAAATGGCTACACCCCAGCCAATTATATTGGGCCACCAAATCCACCACCACCATTTGGTACTGGTACCTATCCGTGTTATTATGAAACTTATGCAAGCACTAGTATAGGTTGTTATTCAGGAGGTCCTGGTGGACCATATAACGCCGGATTTAGTTTACCATTCTGTACTATGGCAGATTGTTTAAATTGGATAACTGCTGATGCTCCATGTCCTCCAGCTGAAGACCCATTGGGTAACCCAACAGGTTTTACATGTTGTGAAGAAGAAATAGAAATTACTTGTGATTGTGCATGTAGTGGTACTACAGCGGCACTAATGATAGCCCCACTCCCTTTAAATCATACTGGTGCTTTTGTTGCGAGTGGAACGGAGGGGTATACTATAGGGGATACCGTTACGTATGTCGATATAGATAGTCCGGTGTGTTGTTATGTTTGTAATTGTCCGGATAATGGTGGTGTTTTAGATTGTAATTCCTACACTCCAGATATGCCTTTACCTCCAGGACAAATAAATTGTTGGGAATCTTGCGGGTCTACCGAAGGAACTGCACCGTCAGGGTGTACACCTTGTTTAGGTTATTCCGCAACACAGGATACATATCTATGTACAACTAATAATGGTTGTGTTGCTTCTGACGATATAATATTAAATCCAGGGGGTATGGGGATACCATGTGTTATAAACCCACTATTCAGTCAAACAGTACAAAATTGTTACACATCTTCTACCTGTGATTACGAATGTCAAGCAGGTTGTTATTGTGATGACCAAGGAACCCCTAACCCATTAGATGATATAACTGGTTGTGTTATGTTACAAGATGTCTTGAACGGTTTAACCCCTTTCGCTTCAACCAATTACTTTGCATTGTCTTTAGATAGTTGTAACACAGCAATAACTTTAGGTATGGATTGTTGTACAGGTGAAACTTTTTACTGTGACTATATAGATAATGGGTCAGTTGTTAATTGTGATTCTACAGGTACGTTAGGTACAGGATGTCAATCCATATATGATGGACAACCAGGATATCCAGGACCTTATACATCTTTAACAGACTGTCAACAAGCCTGTACTTGGGAATGTGATAGTAACGGATGGCAACAATGTCAGTTCGCTTTAAATTCAACCGCAACAGTTACCTTTCCTAGTGCAAACGCTTGTTACGTAGCTAACACACAGCCAACGAATTGTTATTGTCAACCATCAGCGACTACTTCTTGGTATTGTGATAATTCAGGTCAATCCGGTCTATTACCTGGTACAAGTAATTGTGTAACGAGTACCGTAGTTGCTGGGTATAGTAGTGCTCAACAACAACAAGTTTACGGTCAAGGACAAATAACTTATTTTGCTGGTGCAACAGGGTTCTTAAACCAAACATTTTGTGAAGAATTTTGTAGATATAAATGTTATGATACAAATGTAGGGTTAACCCCACCTAATACTCCTTGTGAATGTAGTTTAGATTGGGGTAATAACGGTGGAACAACAACTTCATTTTATGATTGTACCGGGTCTACTTTTGTTAATCTAGGTTACTATCCTTGTTGTCCAACAGGAACGACTATATTTTGTTGTGACCCAATATTAGGTTGTCTAGGACCTTATAGTCCAGGTAATCAACCAGCGGGGTGTCTAGGTACCTTCTCAAGTGACGCACAATGTAATACTGAATGTAATTTTGCTTGTGGGGATTGTTTTGGTACAGATAATTGTTTCTGTGAATTTTATTTTGGTGCACTAGTATGTACAGGTGAAACCATATATAATACTATGGCTGATTGTCAAGCTAACTATACTCTAGGACAATTTAGTTCTACGGGATGTTGTGATTGTTATGACTGTGCTATTAATGGGGGGATAACTTACACATATTCACAATCAGATAATGCTACCTCCTGGATTTCACAAAGTACATCAGTACCATCAACTCAAAACGGTATTTTAGGTGACCCATGGTCTTCCGGCCAAGTGGGTGTACCTAATGGTGGGTATTATGCTGGAGATACGGTTTTATACACTAATAGTGATAATGTTACTTGTTGTTATGTTTTTATTGCGAAATGGAATACTGTGTGGATTGATTTTACAATGGACCCACATACTTATTACACTTCTTACGTTAATGCAGTTGCTAATAATGACTTTTATTTAGCATATTACTCACAAGTATGGATTGCGTGTGACCCTAGTTGTGCACCACCTACTATAATGACTTGGGATTGTTTCCCGGGTACAGCAACTAATACTTGTCTAAACATACCTAATTTCTTCCAAAATAGTGTAGGGAACCCAGTTCCTTATTTTGGTGATGCACTAGATTCTGTTCTATCAGGTTGGGGAAATCCTAACGTAACCAATTCAGGTTTTCAAGCAGCAGTATTCACAATGGGTAATTATGTAACTGAATTAATGAATCCATTTGGACCACAAACACCAGGACATTGTCAAGGACCTAATGGTGGTTACTTACATAAAGTTACAGGGATAAATGTAGCCGGTGTAGCTACAAACCCATCAGCTCCAGCGTATTTACCTACAGTCGCTGCGGGAACACCATTTAGTTCGTGGAAATCATTGGTAGACGCTTTAAACGCAGACAGTTGGACATTAGGTAATAATAGTTCACCAGTTTGGAATGCTACAGACCCTTACGTACTATACAATGATTTTTGTCTCTATAATGAAGGTGATTGTTTTGGTGTAAAATCAGTAGCTTGTCTTTGTGCTGGTAAACCATGTGACTGTCAACCAGTATTTGGTCCAGGTGGTCAATACGCAACATCAGCTTCGTGTTATAGTGCATGTTGTGACACATCCTATAGATGTCATGGTACACTATGTCAATGTATAGATTGTGGTGGACCACAATGGCAAACCGGTTGTCAATACTTAAATTTAGGACAGTGTCAAAATGACCCACTTAGTTGTTGTAATAGTGCGGCTACTGAATGGAGTTGTTATAATAATGGGATTACGTGTGAATGTATACAGGCTCCAGGACCATATTCGTCCTTAACTCACTGTCAAACAGCTAATAATTGTTGTAAACCACCAGACCCAACTGACTGTACCAATTGTCACGCTTTTTCAGCTTTAAATGATTGTGGACAATACTTTGTACTGAAAGACTTAAACCAATGGATGTTAACTGCGTACGGTGGGATGTATTCAGCATTAACAACACCTCTAGGTATAAATCTTCACTGTGACCCTAATTATTATTTATATGACCCAGCAACTCAATGTTGTTGGATATGTGTGATGGACAAAGACGGTACTCTAGCTGGAAGTAGAAACTTCCTAGGAGAAGACCCAGACCAACAAGCGTGTTGTACAATATGGAAGGGTCAGTTATGGGGTAGTAGTCTCGCGGATGGTAATGGCTGCTGGTGCCTAGCGGACCAAAAATTTTACGATTCGGGGTGGATACCTTGTGGTGGGTCCGGACAGAATTGTGTACCACCAAACTACGAAGAAACTTGGGATTGTGATATGCAAACACAAACGTGTTATGACCCATTAAATGGTTTAGGTCAATACAATGCTACGAACGGAGGATACTTAGCTTGCGTTCAAAACTGTGGACGTGATGGGAATTGTAAAGATTGTGAAAATGCATTAGCACCATTTTTAACCCCACCAGGAACAATTAATATGTTGGGACAATGGGACCCATGGCAAGATTACAGTCATAATGATTGTGTTACCATCACCGTTTCATCAGGACCTACACCAGTACTTGATGACCCAGAATGTTGTTATTGTTGTGTTAAAAAATCAGGAGGACCAGACCCTCAAGACGACGATGATGTTTTACATGGGTTGGCACATAATTTAGATAATTATTATCGTCTTTTAACTCAGCAAAGCACCAAATCACTAAAAAGTGTGGACGCCTCTGTTGATGATATTATATTAACAGACCCAGCAGATGTTCCTTTTGATTGTCCTAGAGGATTCGACCCAAGTCAAGGAGGTAGTATGAATGGTTCACAATGGTTACCTTGTGGGGTACAAGCAAATGGTCAACCATGTGTGAAAAAGTGTAAAAAATGTTGTTGTAAAGGTAGTCAACAAATCAGTCTAGCAACAACCACTAGTCCTTGTGTCTGCCCACAAGGTTGGAGTGACTGTATCTGTAACATCATTATTGGACCTGGTGGTCCAGTAGGAATTGAACCAAGTGATGGATAATTAAAACTCTTTTACTATTAGTGTAAAATAAAAAGTTATATGGATATTTATAGTAAAATAAGAGATGGGATTAGAAAAAGTTTATACTAGTGGGTGTATACCACCATTAACTAAAGAAGAGGTTTTAATGAATGTATGCGAAAGACCAGAAACTAGGTCTAATATATTTATTGAAAGGGGTAAAGTTACAGTTTTTGAAACAACACAAAGATTAGGGCAAATACCTAACTTGGGTGAGTTAACATTACACGGATATGGGTTTTATAAAATTAATAAACAAGCTTAAAATATGGCATTAGGAGCATACGGAATAAAAAGACCATCAGATGTACTACCTGATGATGTGGAAATTATAGTTCATGGGCAACCAACCAGAGACGCTACATCACAATTTACATTAACCACAATTAATCCAGCAAGTAGTGTATTAACACCACATTATCATAATGCACAAACTAATGGTAATGCTGGTGTGGAAATTTTAGGGGGTTTATACGATTTAAAATTACCATCTTCTATATTTGCTAATAAAGGTATATATACTGTCTATATAAGACCAGTAGAGATTAGGACACAAATACTAGACTGTGGTATATTATCATCACTACCAAACGTGAAAGGTCTTGTGTTTGACTTAAATAGTGTACCTTCACAATTTAGAAGTAGGTTCAGACCTAATTCATTAGTTGGGTATAGAATAGAATATTTACAACAATCTGGTGAAAAAATACATAATTTTTTCAGGGTGGTGACATCGAATTTTTATTGTGAGGCAGTGTCAGCAAAATTATCTAACCCATCACAAAAATCACCTAGATACATATATACAAATACAGAAACTAATTTAATTTTTTGTACTCTAACACCTACGAGTGCACCTTCTAATAACCCTAACGCTATACCATTTATAGGTCAACCAGGACAAAATGTTATAGTTACAAATACCTTCTTTAACCCTATAGTACTAGATATTGAAATGGTAGACCATGATTTCGAAACCCTCGCATTTGCACTATACGGTAATCAGACTAAATCAATTGATGATGGAATTTATACTCTATATGACTTCAATACCCCTAATCCTAATATTTACGCACAATACGACTTATTTGAGGTTAGAGACAACTTCAATAATCAATTATTTGAAGTTAAAAGAAATAGAGGTAACAATATAGATTTTAGTAAAAATTTCACCACTATAACCAGTAATCTATAATTTATTATGGCTAGTAATAGATTTAGATATCCACCAGCACCAGGACACGGAGGTGATACGTTTAGTGATAATCTAGTAGGTAATCAATACACAGACGGGTCATCTTTAATGACTTTGGGCACTTTTAGTGTGAGTGAAGAATATGGTAGAACTGTTGCAACACAAACAAAAATTGGTGGTTTTTCTAGTCCTATTACGTTAGATAGTTTAAGTGAAGCTGACCTAACACTAAATAAAAATTTAAAGAGTAACGATTTAAGAGTTTATGTTAATAACGATGTTAGTGACCTATCTAGTTTTGTTCTTTATGGGTCAGCTAAAAAGAGATTAAATGTTGCTATTGAAAATGTAATTAATAATTTTCCGGGAGCAATATATGTCGACGGTATAGACGTATACCAGAACAGTGGGAATACCACAGCCTATAATATCCAATATAACCAAAGTACAAAAGAAACAACATTTAGGGTTAACGTAAACTACCTATCCAACCCATTTAATATTGAGTTTACTACTAATGGTAATTTATTAGATGGACATTTATCACCAGAACAAGTTTTAAATAATTTAGAAGAATTTGGTAATACTGCTAATACCATGGTAAAAATAGCAGAAAACAAAGTTTCACCTTTACGAAATCTAACTAAAGAGTTTAAAAAATACGCATTAACTTTTTCGGGTGGTGTCGGACAAGTAGAATATGATGTTGTAAGTTTACAACCTCAAACCACAACCACTAACTATGTAGAAATAACTGTAAAAGGAAAACCATTTAGTATATTAAATACAACAACTAATAAGTTTTATCTTAAACCAAACGCAACTGAAACTGAAATAGCTTTTAAAAATTTTGAAGGGGTAGAAGCTTTTCTTATGAATAGAGATGTAGCACCTATATATACAGCGACTTTTAATTTAATAAAAGAAACGATTAATGGTAGTACTTACATACAAAAGGTAAAAAAGATGTGGCCTTTACAGGACGCAATAAATATAGATACCACCACACCCAATTACAATATTTATATAAATTCTTTAGCGGATTTAGGTGATGAGTTAGATAAACAAAAAACTAATTTGGTTTCTAGATTTTTAACTACACCAGCACTCAAAGAATTCGATACCTCTGACCAAAAAGTAGAAAAAACTTTACAAGTTTATGGTAGAAGTTTTGACGATATTAAATTATTTGTTGATGGTATAGCTTACATGACTAATGTTAGTTATGATGGAATTAAAAATATACCTAATAAGTTAATAAAAAACTTTGCCCAAACCTTAGGTTGGTCAACCCCTAGTACACTCTCTAATGATAAATTTATGGATAGTATTCTAGGTGTCTCAAAACCTATATATTCAGGTAGTAGTTTAAGTAAGACCCCAGCAGAATTAGACATAGAACTATATAGACGTATATTAATGAATACGGCTTACCTATTTAAATCTAAAGGTAGTCGTAAATCAATAGAATTTTTACTTTCTTTATTAGGAGCACCTAAAGCTTTGATAGAGTTTAATGAGTATGTGGTGATAGCAGACGCTAAACTTAATATGGAGAAGTTTGATAGGAACTGGGAACCAATTGAAAGTGGTAGTTATACCACAGGGAGTATTAAATATAGTGTAATTACGGGACAATTCTATGTTAGTACAGCTACCACAACACATTCATTTACCAGAAGTGATTATCCTGTAAGCTCAATAGGATACCCTCAAGTACCTAGAGAAAGTAACAACTATTTTTTCCAAAGAGGAGCTGGGTGGTTTGAAAGAACTAGTGAACATAAGTCAGAGTTAAAGGTTAAAACAGACTTCATAGAAAATTCTACTGGAGCGACCACAACACCAACTTCTGTATTGACAGGGTGTAACCCTACCATAATAACAGAATTTGCTCCATTTACATGGGGTGGATTTTGGACAATGGGTGAATTTTCTAATGACTTTAAAGCACCTTATTTAGATAGATTTTGGAGGTTCCCACATATGCATTATGGTTTTGGTTTAAGAAGGATTATAGACGATAAAAAATCTTGGGTAAAGATAGGGGGTGGCAACTTACCTGAACTCTTATTTGATGATACACCCACATATCGTACACCAACTTCTATAGCAACCGCACCAGTAGGGTTCGACCCAAACATATTTCAAGAGAGAGTCTCTGCGGAAGATTGTTACCAACTAAGAGAGAGAAAAAAATTATTATTAGATAAATTTTTACAATTAACCGCGGCAGGAACTCACCCATTATGGAGAAAAATGTTAATTAGTAGGGTTAAGTATATAGAAAAAATAGAAAAAAGAAGAGATTGTGCACCTGTAGATACTAGAAGTTTTAATTACAAAGATAGAACATCCCACTATCAGACCATTGATGAAAGATTAGTGATAAATGTTAAAAATGTGGATTTAAATTTAAATGTGGGTCAAGCTTTAGTTTATGATATTTGGGAACAATCTGTTAATTACGATTGTTTGTTTAGTGGTGGTACACTACCATCACCATACCCGTCTACTGGTGGTAGGTGGGATTCTACAAATCCACAAATTAATGCTAAAACAATACCTTTTAAATCATTCTTACAGCATTTTTGGAAGTTTTTTATTGATACTAAAAATAGGATGACTATTAATGATGGTAAAACAGGTGGATACCCAACACTACAAAAAATGTATATTGATTATCTACAAAATAGTTGTGGTGAAAATAATAAATACACCTATAATAAAATGATTGGGTACGCACAATCAATGGGGGATTATTGGATAAGAATTGTGGAACAAATGGTTCCAGCAACAACATTATGGACTAGTGGTGTTAAGGTTGAAAATTCTGTATTCCATAGAGATAAATTTGTTTATAGGTGTTTTAGTTTATCCGGTACAGTAACACCTTCCGCTACTACAGCACAAATTAACACATCTTTAAGTGGGTTTAGTGCTACTCCAGCACCTCAGTATAGGAATGGTGTGTTTTCTTTCGCACCCCCACCAAACCCAACAAACGGTACCACGTACTATAATAATATTCGTAGTGGTGCAACAGCAAACCCACTATCCAGCTATGCCAACTCATATAATATAAATAATCAAGGTAAAAAGTTTGGTAGTGAGTTAATTAGTATAGAAACAAATAAGTTAGCCAACGGATACCAGACCAATCAGGATAAATTTACGGCACCTCCAACCTTTACAAAACAAGGAAGTACCGATAATCTTTTATGTGTGTACGGTTTTAAAGATTTTGGTAACGAAGGACTAGAATGGGTCTTAAATTACAACTTGGGAACAAATAACCCACAACCGACATTGACCAACACTAATACTTCTTCACCACAACCAAGTGGTGGAGGTGGAGGTGGTGCTACAACCACCGTTACAGGTGGTGGTGGAATGTCTTCTGGTGGTGGAAGCGTCGGAGGTGGCGGAGGTGGGTATTAAAATATAGATTATGGCAGATAAAATATATAGAAGTAAAATAGATTTAAGAGTTTTAACAGATACGTTAGAATTTGTATTTTATGTTTCAGGTGAGTACCAAGGAAGTGGCAAACAAACAGTTAAAGCCAATAAAAAAAAGTGGGCAACCTTTAAATACAGTACTCAACACCCTGTAGAAGCTATTTATAGAATTACTGACGGAAATGAAAGATTATTTCTCAGATTTGAATCAAAAAGATTAAATGTAATTAGAGATTTAAAGATATTACCACCATCACACACGGATATTATATTAGAAGTTTTTAAGACCAATAAAGGAGTTTTTGGTTTTGAAACAGTTAAAGGTAGTGGTTGGGGAGCTTTTTTATCACACCCTAATTACTACAACACACAAATATCTTCTACACAACAGATAGGGGAAGGAGCTCTAAAATATTTTAAAACAACAGATAGAACAAATAGAGTTGGAAAGGTACATGCATTACAAATGGTACTTAATGATATAAATTACCCTAGTATTGGTTTTGAAAACGTATCATTTGATATAGATATACTAAGTGAAAACTGTGGACAATACGCAAAGTCCCTAGGATTTAAAATAAATTTAGAAAATACAAGTTTATTGGAGGGTGACGTAATTGATATTATACCTGTACAACAAGTAACTAGTAGACCTACAAATATAAGTTTAACAACAACATATCTAACACTTACTCAAAAAGACCTGGTGTCTCGAGAAGTTATATATGATTATAAAAAACAATTAACCCCACAAGGAGCGGTACCAGAGGTTTTAGAATTAACCAACTCCCAAGTATACACCGTAGAAAACCCACTCAACCTAACCACCAATTTATCAGAGTTAAATCTACCTAATAAAAACATAGTAGAGATACCTTATAATATTTCTAGAGAAGTAGAAGATGGAAAAATTAAGGCGTCTAAAGAAATTATAAAGGACGGTAAAAAATTCTACCCACTTAATTGGGCAAATGAATTAAGAGATAACGATATATTTTCTTCATCTAGAAAATGTTTAGACCTTTCTTTTGCAAATAAAGAACAACAAATTTCATTTATAGATAAATTAAAACAACAACAGATAGGGAGTATAGAAACATTCCCGTTTGTAAGTGACTCAGGAGAACTACACTATTCCAATAGAAATTATGTCAAGTTAAGTCAATGGATTAATAGAAGTAAATTAGATACATTTAACGATATAGATTTTTCGTACACCACTGATGGTTTAATTGATAGTGTTACAATATGCCCCAAGAAAAGATGTATGGTCAATAAATCAGGTGGTAGAGAAAACACACTAAAATCTAATGAAGCACCGAGACCAACCCAATACCCAAATGGTAGTGCAATACCTAATAATCTACCCCAATCCTACGGCAAACCTCAAGTAAAGGGACAAAACTGTAAAAATTGTATATTTGCGAATGGTGGGTACTGTAATAAATGGAGTGCTATGGTACGTAACAATTACTGGTGTCAATCTTGGGGTGGTGGTGGTACCAATTCCGGTAACTATGCCCCAATAAGTGCAAATAGTAATTCAGATTTTTGTTTTACAACATATAGTGAGTCTGGTAGTACAACAGTATATTCTTCTTTCACAACAAATGCTAGAAGTAAATACGAATCAAATCGTACGTATGATTTACATATAAGTGGTGAAACTTTCTCTGGGAATACTATCATACCAATTAGTGACATAGAGTCACAGAAAAATGTAAAATTAATGGATGATGACACGGAATTATATCGTGCATACGCCTTTAGTAGTGTATACAGTAAAAATGGTGGATACTTAAGAATTAACAATAATGATTCTAGTGACTATATGACTTATACGGTGTCAGCTACTGGTATATATAGGTTAACTTATAAAGCTTATCTAGATGTAGAATATAAGGATACAAAATGGTGTGACTATCTAGAAAGAAGTTACCCTACCAGTTTTGTAGGTAATTACCCTTCAACCGACTATCAAATTAAAAGATTAATTAATAAATCAATTATCCAAGAAGGGAAAGGAGAGAGAGAAAGAGTAATGCAGGATACTGGTTTTAAATTTAACCCAGGATATAGATATAAGTCAGATGTACCATCTAGAGAAGATAAAATAGATATACCTAATAATACTGGGATAGAAAAATTTACATTTGAAGCCTCTATAAGTAAAAAAGCTGCGACCGGTGGTACATCTACTAATTTAGCTTCATTTAGTGTATTAAGGTGTTCTTTAGATGGGTCCGCAAATCGTTATTTAACTTTAGAAGTAAATGAAAATGATAAAACTATTAGTGGTAGTAATGTTTGTATTTCCGCTAATACGTCAGCCTCTACAATATTCACTAAAAGATTACCTGTTATCGTAGACACAGGATTTATAAATTTAAGTAGTGGTGAAACAGTAACCTTAAAATATGACTCACAATGGATAACAAGTTCCAAAGGTGGTTATTATGGACAAAATGGGACAGCAAACCTTATTTTAAGGTTAGGCCATAAAAAAGATGATGAGGGTAATATAATTGAAAAACCATATTATAGAGTAATAAAGTCCTCTGATACACAAGTAGGTAAAAAATTATTTTTTGACACATCTAAAAAATCTAAACCATTTAAAATGGTAATAGGGAATTATAGTAGAGAAATTTCTTTAGATGGTTCCTTATATATATCGGATACTTCTTGTGGTAATATAAGCACACCGATTATTAATTCTACAACATTTCCACAACAAAAATTTCTAGATACCACCGCTCCAGAAAATAAATTAGTCTGGGACGTAACATCCAATAAAAAACCAGTAAATCAATGGCAAAGTCTGGTAGAAGGCAATCAAGTTAAAGACTACACTGTAAGTAAAAATAAAGGTAGTATGGTAGAAATGACAAAAGACGGATTATTTCACTTTTTCCTACCAACTTATAATGATTCTATAACCCCTACATGTAATTTTAATTTTCCACAAATATCCCAGTCATATATTATAGTTAATATTTTTAAGAATTATTTTGGTAATTTATTAAAACATTTTATAGTAGTTACACCTAGTTGTGAGTTCCATAAACCATGTTCTGGTTCTAAAGTTATTTCAGCTTACGATATAATTCACAATACCAGACCTGAGGATTGGAGAGTACAAAACGTAGACAAAAAATTAATGATTAACGGTAGAGAAGTTACGGTAGTGAGTAGTAAATCACACTACAACCCAGCTCCAATAACTTTACCTAAACAACGCACATGTAAATATTACTGTAGTTGTGGACAAGCGGTAGCAGAACAATTAGGTATAAACCCAATATATGGGATAAGTAACATATTCACTGATTTAGAGGCTGAAAATTGTAATGATTGTTTAAAAGAAGCTAACATTTACTGTAAAAACTTAAATTCTGTATGTGAACCAGTTTTAGTTGGTGGTTGTAGTTCCGCTAACGCATTATTAAGTCAGTTAAATGAAATTAATTCAGACGAAACAATAAAAGTTAAATATAGTAAAGGTCGTATAAGAACTAATAAACCAAGTGTAGTGGTCGAGGGTGAAGGTAGAGGAAGAGGAAGAGTAAAATGTATAGAAGAAGGTGGAGATTTAGCGGGGTGTTGTCCGTGTTACGCACAAGACACTTTTTCTTTCGGTAATGCAAGAACTGCTACACACCTATCTGATTCATTAGATAGTGGGAGTCCTGCTAATATTATTGGTTGGGCTATAGAATGTTGTAGGGGTTATTATGAAGATGACCCATCTAGAGGGTCAGATTTTGGAAGTGGTAAACCAACTGATACCGGTGAAGATAGAGGTCGTGGTGTTGACAATGACGACGGTACTACAGAAATAAAATATTATAGTTGTAATGGTGGCGTGTGTATAGCAGACACCAATGGTATATACTCTAGTTTAGAATCTTGTCAAAGAGCTTGTACAAAAGTAAAACCACCATCTGATGTTGATGAAGTGATTGATGAAGTTGTAGATAAGGATGTTGATGAAGTTATAGAGGAACAATCAGAAAAGGTATACGATGAATATAAAGAAATTGCTAAAAAAGAACTAGATTCAGACAAAGGTTTATGTCCACCCAAATATGAATGGTGTGATGCATTAGGAACATGTATACCAAATAATGAACCATGTGGTAAATATAAGTAAAAAATATGATAGATTATAGTATAGGAAATATAAAACTCATTGGGTACAATATCACTCACACCTTAAGTGGTTCTTGTGATGGTAGTGTAACCAACGCTTATATATCAGGAGGTACTTCTCCTTATAATATATATTGGTCTGGAACTAGTAGTTTTAGCGCTGAAACATTTGATGTTAGGGGTTTGTGTGAAGGGGTATATAGTGCTAAGATAACCGGGCTAAGCGGTAATACAGGTGTTACGTACGTAACCATAAGTGGTTTCACAACACCATCAATAGACGCTAACCTAAGTAATAATGATTGTGTACTTGACCCAAATAAATTAGGTGCCATAACAGTAGTAAGTTCTACTACTTCCACAGCTAGTTACAAATATGAATTAAAAAAAGAAGGTAAGTTGGTTGATAGACATTTTGGTAACACAGCGGATACCTCATATACATTTGATAAGGTAAAAAATGGGTTATACACTTTAAGTGTTATTGAAGATAGGCCTATACAAACGGAAAAAAGACCAAATAAAACAGGTTGTACATTAGCAGATTATACAGATGGTGGAAAATATAGTGGTTTATCACTTTCTACTTTGTATAGGAAATGGACGCATTATGTACCTTACGCACCTCAAAAAGTAGGATTTCAAAATGGTCTAGGCCCAAACAGTAGTGGGCAGAATAGATTTTATAATAGTGGATTGGGGGGTAACGGACAAATGTATAGTAATAATCCTTATGTATGGTTTTACACGGGAGCTACAGCCAATAGAAAAACTGATAGTGGTAAAGATTGGTATTTGGGTACTAGTGCTATAACAATGGATGAAGGTGATAATATTGGTTTCGGTGGTTTAGATAAAGCGGATGGTAATGTCGGAAGATTCTATTTTAATTCTACATTAGGAAAATATGTGTTATTCTGGAAAAGTATGGGATGGTCAACTACACCTAGTTTAGCTTATGGTTGGGTTACCGTTGACCCTAGAAGAGACTATGGTGGTAATGGTCCTATGGCAGTTAGGTCAGTTACAGGAAGTTCCTTCGGTATTACAAACGTAGATTTAGTAGCTACAGACTATACCGTCAACAGTAGTGGAAATGTTGCAGCAGCAGAGGACGTAATAGCAAATGCATCTGGAAATGATAAATTTAAACTACAAGCTAATAATGGAATACCTGTTGGGTTATTAAGTACTTGCTCCTATAATAACTACACATGGCAACTCTCGGTTAATTCCATAGATAATGATGATGATTATATAGCGGTAGTTTTAGCGGCTTTTAGAGATGACGAAGGTAAATATGGACCATCTGGAGTTACTCAGACTATAGATTTGGTATTAAATGCCAGGTCAGGTAGTACAGCAGTGTACCAAAACTGGAATAAAGGGGCATACGGGTTTAATAAAACCACACCACCACTATTTGATGACTGTAATGGTGGATGTACCAGTGCACAAACAACTAACACATTTAATGTTAATAGGGGTAATACTATTATGATGAATACTGGTACTGCTACACCTTATACTAAAAACTTAAATTGGGACGATAATGGGTCCACACGTATAAAGATAAAAAGGTGGGGGGAGCTAGGCGAACACTTCAAAATCTCCTTTACCGATACCATGTACGAGAACACTTCACCAGCTGGTGTAACTAAAGGTGTGGGTGACGCTAATCCATATAATTCTGACTACGATATAGAATTTAATTTATTCGATAAAATTTCTTGGACAGGAAACACCAATTATTTAAATAACCCACAACAAGCACCTTCTTGGGCATCCCAATATTCCCTATGTAAATTTTTAGGGTCTAGAAAAATAGGTGTATGGGGGGCATCACAAGAACGTACCAACTGGTATCACTTCCAGTTTACAGGTAGTTCATATAGAAATGAAGTTATAGCACCACTTTGTGGTTCAGTAGATGGTCCTACAACTACAGTTACTATTACCGCAACTACAGGAACAACATTAAATTTAACTGAAAGTAATACATGTAACGCATATTTTGGGTGTGATAAAGGGGTCCCAAAGATAAAACCTAGAGTAGTAGCAAAATTACAAAATATGCCATCACCTTCTTTAACGGTAAATGGTCTCTCCAGACCAAAAACTACATTAAAAGAAACACAAGGAGGTGTCCCAAAACTTAAAGTGTATAATATTAATGATAGTGAAGGTACAACACTAAAATTCTATTTTGCTGGTAAAACAGGGGACATGGCTTTCGATAATACGTACCCAACATTTAGAATATATCCTTATATATACCAAACAGAACAAGTTGCTACAATACCAGAGTATGAAGCCATATTTGATACACTACCAAGTTATGTGGACCCATTCACTAAATCTATAGTATTGAGTGCGGAAACTTATATTCCGTTCTCAGGTTTAGTTACTGGGAGTTCCTGGGAATACATAGTTAAACCAAGTTATTTATATAAAGATAAAATAGGTGTGGATACGGTTACAAATGTAAATCCAGTAAGAAGTAGTATATATGATGTATTAGGAAAAGAAACAATTAATGATGTTTGGGTTGATTCAGCAAAATACCCACCAGATAATACAGTCAATAATAATAAAGATTATTATATGGTTGTGGTAAGTAACCCAGAAATGCCTTACATCCAAAAAAGAGACATTGAAATTCCGGTTGAAGAATACGGTTTAAAAATAGAAAGTTCAACTATTTTTAATATGCCAGAGGTAACAGCAACAACTTATAGTTCTTACACATATGAATATACTTTAGAAAATAATCGTGTGGGTGGTCCAGTAGTTGTGGTAAATGGTGTGACTTTAACAGAGGGTGGTAGTGGTAGTACTTTAAGTGGGCCACAAGGAGATTTTAGATTTATTAACGGTCGAACTATTAAATTCTATACCGATACCGTACAAAATGGTGATGTGTTACAAGTGATTTATGACGCAGGTATGGGTTCTTACATACAGTCTTTAACAGTACCAGCAACTGTACCTACTACTAGTGCTAATACAAGTATGTACCAGGAAAATGGTTACTACTATATTAAACTAGATAAACAATCCGCAGGTGCAGTAATGGTTTCATTAAATGGGGATATGTTATATAATGACAAAGATTACTATAAAGTTAGTGAAAATAGAATATTTCTAACTGGTTCTGGGTCTACAAAATATAATAGTGGTGACGTAATAAACCTATTTTATAGGACTATATACCAAGTTATTGGGTGGTCAGCAACTAAAAACCCTATAGTACCAGTATATTATATTAAAAAATACCCATTAGAAGAAGAAGTTATAGTTACTTTAATGGATGTCAATGGCAATATCGTCAATACACAAAAAAAGGATATAGAAGCAACTAGATTGGGTTCAATACAATTAGAATTTACATTAAGTACACCTACATTCGGAACCTTCTCTTACACAGTAAGTGTGAAGAGAAAATACCCCCTAATTAATGGGGAAACAATAAAAACGGAGACTAATTCAGAAAGGATATCATTTGAGATAACCAGAGATGTGTTCTATTCTCCAGGTAAATTAACAACTAGAATGCAGAGAGAACCAGGAAATTCTTCGGTTATGGGTAATGGGGCTGGTTATTAATTTAAATAAATGAAAATAAAAGGTATTTATCATAAAACAGAAATATTATGGGTTATATAATTAAAAACAGTACACAAGGAGCGATAGTCGCTCGATTAACAGATGCAGGTAGAAAAAAATTATCGGAAGGGAAGTTGAACATATCACTATTTCAGTTAGGAGATAGTGAAATGTGTTACGATTGTTATAAGACATTACCTGGAAATGCAACATCACCTAGTACCACTGACGGTATCAAAGTTTTGCAAGCAGAACATAACGCACAGAACTTATTAGGTCTCCCAGAAAAAAATAAAGGACACGTTAAATATCCTTTTTTAGAGGACGATACATCAAGTGGGAATAATTTTGGGCCAACAATACCACAACATACTTATGAAGAAGTATTTAATACAGCTACCCCTAGAGGATTCTTTAGTGGTACAACTAATAGTAATGGGTCCTATACGTCATTTACCGCTAGAACCAGCCAATTATATAATTTAAACCCAAACTGGTTATTTTGTGGTAGTGCAATGACAGGGAGTTCTATTATACAACTTATTAGTGCAAGTACAGCATGTCATGATATAGTACCGAATTATACACCAGTAAATGGGGACCTACTATCAGTAACATATCAGTTTTCAGGTACAAATTGTTCGGAATTGAACTATTTAGGTGCAGCTCAAACTCTGTGGTACCAAGTTATTTCTGGTAATGCAAATAGTGGACAAACTAATGGTAAAGTATTTTTAACTTTAGATAGACAACTACCTAACTTTACTGGAACAAGTTATTCAGCTTTATCAGCTACATGTGCACACGTAAGAGTTTATCCACCATATTCCGCTAATCCAATGACAACTACAAGTATCTATAGTTCAGCAAGTACAATTTCATATTGGTGTAACGATACACTATCTTTTAATAGTTGCTGTGATATTTCCACCAGTGATGTAAAAATATGGAATATGAATATAAATTGGACCCATCAAGTAGCAGGTGTATCCAGTCCTTCTAGTGGTATTTACGAAGGTGTAGACTATTACGGCTCAAGTGGATATTGTGGTTCTAAAGAATATTTTGGTTATGAAAGTAGTAATGGACAAACATTTAGTGATTTACAAGTAGATAGTTATCACGATACAATAGTTAATGGTACATGGTATATAGATTCTTTTGGAAATACAAGAGTAGTTGAACCAGAAGAACAAAAATGTATAGGAATTTGTCATTACACTAACAATACTACAACCGATTTTTATGGTGAAAAATTCGCTTTAAAATATCAAGGAAGTTTACCGCTAGGCTCCACAATAGGGGAGGCAAAAAACTTTAAAGTTCATTTACCTTGGTTAATGTGGCATAAAAAGGGTAATAATGGTTCAGGTAATGGTACTGGAAAAGGGGATGAAACTATAATGGGTCAAACATTTTATGTAGACCCACCTAATTTCCCTAACGCATTTCCAGCACAACCAGAAATTATGTACGCGTTACCTAACGGTGCAAATATGAATGACGATGGATTAAGATATTACCATTTATATGATGATAACCCAGGTAACGCAAATGCTAATACACTACCTAATAGGGTTGGTAAAGTTTTTCCCGATTATAAATTGTTTATTATAGACGACCAAGAACTATTGGCAGCAATGTCTTATAAATCTAATAGGAGTTTTACTCTCCCATCACCTAAAACAGCTAAAATACCAGCAGGAACTGCTTGTGTTTCTTCAGCTTGTACAGCGGGTGTAGTATCCGGTGTGGGTGATAGAATATATTTTTCTTATCTATTTGTTAATAACAGTGGAATACCAACAGGACTACACTGTAACAACTATGTTTGGGAAGAATATGATGGGGTAGAACCTTTATTTGATGTAGCAATAACATTTGGGGCTGAATTTCCATATTTAAGACCACAAGGTGTTACAGGGCCTGGAGTACCAGCAAATAATGGAACAGGTTGGGAAGCTGATAGATTATACCTATTAGTACAAGTAGTAACAAATGGGTCAACTGTAAATATGCAACCAGACCCAAGTAACTGGCAATGGAAAGATGTGACCAATCTAATACCTAATCATACTGTGGGTGATAAAATAGTAGCTACAAATTTGGTGGACCATACATTCTATATTAATGGTAATGACACAACTAATGCTACCACTTGTCCAGCTTATACAGCTATGACAGCATACACACTTAATGATTTCATCAACGTACCAGTTGCATCTACAGGAGCAAATGATTTACAATTTGGTGACGAATATTTCTTATACGGTACAGTAGAGACAGATATTATGGCAACCATATACGAAATGAAACATTTAGTAAAATTAGACAGTGGACAATATGACGTATCTACAAATCCAACTTGGGTAGATTATAACACAACAAATAGTACGACAACAACACCTAAATTAACAGAAATAGGATTGTTTGATAACGAGAATGGGTTTCCAGATTTAATGGCTATTGCAAAGTTCCAATCACCGGTACCAAGAACAGGAACTCAGCAATTTACAATAGCTATTGATTTTTAATGGGATATTTAGGTATAAACAATAACGAATTATCTGGTAACACCTTTAGAATTTATCTTTCTGACTACGGTAGAAATTTACTTGCTAGAGGTATGGGTATTTATCACCACATAGAAAAATTTGGTTTATCGGATTTAGATATTGATTATAGAAAATTTTCACCAACAGGTAACTGTCATAGCCAACTAGGACTCAGTGCACTAACAGGTAGTTGTTTCTACGACTTACCAGATTTAAGGGGTGTGACTACAAGTATTTCTGCGGATTGTGGAACTAACCCAGCTGTAATGGTGGGACCTAGAACAACTTATATAAGTGGTAATTATAAACAATACCAAACAACCCTAGGTTCTAACCCCATAAATTCATCTCTATGGGCAAAGTGTAGTAGTAATGTGGACACAAAAATAGAATCACCACCTGGAGGTATGAAAAGTTCTTGTTGGTCACAGGCAAATTCTGTAAATGAATTTTTCCCAACATATTGTACTACATGTGCAGACCTTAACCATGATGGTATGGTGGATTTACAAGACCTTAAGATGTTTATAAATTTAATAGGGAGTAAAATAGGTAATCAGTCAGAATTAATAGGTGATTTTAATGGTGATGGTGTGGTTGATGATAAAGATTTACAAAGTTTTTTAAAGTGTATGAGGTATTCTACAGGAAAAGATATATTAAACTATTGTGAAGATAAAGAAGTTTTTTGTGGATTATGTTTACACTTAGGTAGTAATTCACCTTGTAACGGAGATTGTATAACATGTATTTAGTATAAAAATAGTTTACAAGATAATTATATAATAATAGGATAAAAGAATATGGCATATATTTCAAGTGCAACAACAGCGACATTACAACTTACGTTAACAGATTATGGACGTGAACGTCTTATAGTTGGTAGTAAGGGTATAGAAGTAACATTCGATAGATTTGGTATTTCTGATGGTGATATCGATTATAGGAATACTCAAGCACATGCTGATACCACTAGTACAGCTAATAATTCAGCACAATTAGGGTTTATCCCAGATGTTACTGGTAATAGAAGTAATTTTAGAAAGGCAGTTAATAATGGGTTTAAACAAAAGAATTTCGTATACCAAACACCACAAAATACGAATTTAAATAGACGACAATCGTCACAAAAATTTGTTACTGTTGGTGTTAAGGGGACAAATAACGCGGTAGACTACTATAAAGATAATGTAGAAATAGCTTGTTATTTACACGATTATTATGTACTTAATAAATTACTAGCTGCAAGATATGTGTCCGACCATAAAGATACCATATCCTTCTCACCATCAACAATCGAAAGTTCATGCACCACATACTTCCAAGAAACACTAGGAATTAAAAGTGATGACCAATATATACAATTCTTAAATGATTTGTCTAATTATGGTGTGGGTCAATATTTGGATTTTTGGGATAGTATAAAAGTTTATGATGGGAATAGTTTCGATACTGAAAATATAAAATTAGTACCAGAAAAAGACTTTTCTTATTTTAATGCAGTAGCATTAGCAGGTGGTGGTAGTGTGGGTAGTAGAACTGGTAGGTTAGAAAATACCGGTATGGACTTTAGTCAAACTATACTAAAAGGTCTTAAAGTAC
>Ga0098059_1000572_pt1 | contig 21500 bp, 34 predicted proteins | sample 20_taG_FD_92580 | JGI IMG/M metagenome (GOLD analysis project Ga0098059, IMG submission 92580) | Marine viral communities from the Subarctic Pacific Ocean - 20_ETSP_OMZ_AT15318 metaG | ecosystem: Environmental > Aquatic > Marine > Oceanic | place: Subarctic Pacific Ocean | collected 2015-01-19
AGTTAATGCTCAGATAGATAAAATTTATGCTGATATAGATTTAGGTAAAGATAAATTAAAATTAGCTGAATTAACAGGAGATAGAAATTATAAGATTGCATTAATGAATGAAACTTATAAGTCAAAACTATTAAAAGAAAAAGAAAAAGAAGGAGTAGTTCCTTATACATATCCTGATCCAAATAAAGCGTCTATGTTTGGAGGGGTAGAGCAGACAGGAAAAGATTTTATAGAAAGTGAGGTAGGTTCTGAAATAAATCTAAACTCTTTCTGGTGGAGTAGTGAAAACACAGAAGAATTAAGCGGTACCGTAGGTAAGTATATCAAAGGTATGTTAGATGATAATGTGTATAATCAATTAGCAGAAGCAGGCGGGTTTGATGTAAGGTGGGAAAAAGGACCAGGGGGTAAAGATAGTCAATCAGGAGGCATCATAATGACAGTAGGTGGTGTAGACTACAAGTATCCACCAGAACCAGCTTCTGAAAGGGAGATTGCTAAACTCATGAGGGAAGACAAAAATTTAACAAGAGACCAGGTTGAAAAACAAATAAACGATTCAAGTGGATATAACGAGTTTACAGCACAAGGATTTAAGTCTCCTGGACTTTCCAGGGGGGGCCCTAAAACAACAAAGGTACCAGCTGATGTATTCTTTGGTTGGGTAAATAAATTTGTTTTAGACCCAGCAACTACAGGGGCAATAGTTTTACAGGAGCCTCCTGGAGAAACTGAGGAAAATTATGTAGAAAAAATACAAGGTGCAGAAGGCGACTCTATTTTTGATGTAGAAGAAGAAGAAGAAGAAGTAACAGTTGAGTAGAAATATAATGGATCAAAAAGAACAATTATATAATCTTTATCTTAAAAACAACCTTATAACAGATAAGGTTAGTTTAAAGATGTGGAATCAAATGTCTAAGAGACAGCAAGAGGACATTTTTAAATTAGGTCAAGATAAGGGGTTATTTACTGACAAGATTAAAGTTGAGCAATTTACTACTCTTTGGGCAGACCCTTTAAAAAAAAAAGACGATTCAGAATCTACTTCAGATGGGGTGGAGACTACTATGGAGTCGGATACAATTACAACTCCAGAAACCACTTCTTCGGATACCATAGAAACAATAATGCCTCAACAACCTCAAGAGGTTGAGGAAGAGGTTGATGTAAACATAAACATGCAAGAAGCTGTACCTACAGATACAGTAGATGTAGATGTAAATGTGCAGCAACCACAGGTATTACCCGCACAAGATGATAGTGTATTAGGAATTAGCGAAACACCACGTTTTAATCAGTTTGGAACACAACAAAATTTATCAGTAGGTGAAAAAGAAACAGCTATAGAAAGAGCATTAGGTAAAAATTTTGCTACTGATTTTTTAGGAGATTTATATAGAGCTTTTGAACAAGGACAAGCGCAAGGATCAACATTAGACGAATCATTGGAGCTTTTTACAAAGGGAAACAATGTAACTGAACAGGATATTCAAGACTTTATAGAAGCTCAACAATCATTACAAGGCTTAGGCGAAAGTGATGAAATGAAAGAGTTTAACAGAATATACCAACAAGAAGGTGGTGGGCTCTGGGGATTTATAAAAGGTAATGTATTAACCAGAGGACAAACTCTTCCTCAGCTATTAGTTTCTTCAGTATCTCAAATGCTAAACCCAGCAACTATAGGAATGGGTATTGCAGGGGGAGCTGCTGGATCTTTTGTACCCGTAGTTGGAACTATAGGTGGGGCTTTAGGAGCGGCAACAACTACTTTAGAAACAGGAATAACTTTTGCAGAGTTATTACAAAAAGAATTAACAGATAGAAATTTAGACTTTACAAATGAAAATGTAAGAACTATACTGGAAGATGAAGACGCTTTAAATTCAATAAGATATAAATCAGCAGGAAGAGGTATAGCTATTGGTATAGTTGAAGCTGCTACAGCCAAAATAGCGGGATCAGTAGGAGCTAAAATAAGAAGAAAAGGCCCAGCTTCTTTAGGAAGAAACATGAAAGCATTAGGTTCGGTAGCAGGAATAGAAGCGGTAGGAGGGTCAACAGGAGAGGTTGCTGGTAATATTATAGCAGGTCAAGAACTTGATGCAGCTAATATAGGTTTTGAAGGTGTGGTTGGTTTAACAGGTACTCCTTTTGCAGCAATAAAAACAATATATCAAAAACCTAAATATTATGTAAACAGTCAGAATGGTGGTAAAGATTTTTCTGAAGCAACAGCTGAAGAGGCACAGGATCTTATTGACAATATGCCTGACGAAGATTTTGCTCCAGTTAAAATAGAGATTGAAAACAATCCTGAAATGAAAGCTCAGTATGATAAAAGAAAGACTGATCTTTACGAAAAAAAAGCAATTGAAAAAGGGATTAAAGAATCTTTTCCAGAAATTAGTCAAGCCAAAGTAGACGAGCTACTTCCTATACAAAAAAAATTAAATGAATTAGGAGAAGATAAAGGAGAGGCTGCAAAGCTTAGAAGAAGTGAGTTAAAAAGTCAGTATAACGAAATAATAAATAGAGAAGATGCCGTTCAAGAGCAAAGCACAGATGAGGTGGTTAGCGAAGTTCAAGCCACAGATATTCAAGAGGTGGAAGGCGGAGGGACCACCACCCCTGAATCTACCCGAGAAGAGCAACAGACCACCGAAACCACCGAAGAGACAGAAACAACGGAGGAGGAGGTAAAGGTAGTTCAAGAAGATAAGGTTAAGGACATAACTCCTGAACCATCTAAAAAGAAAAAAGAACCTAAAACTCCTTTAGCACGAAAAACTAAAAGAAAAAAAATACCAAATAGTAGAAGTTTAGATATAGAAATAGACGCAGATGGAAAAGCGCAAGTTGTTAACAGATCAACAGGGAGGCCTGTAAAAAATTTAAATGAAATTAAAAGTCAAAAGGTAAAAGACTTTATACTAAAAGAGGGTATTGATGTAAACGAGGGAAGAACCGCAGAGCAAATTTTTAAAGAAGAAAATCCAGGTGTAGATATAAGCACAATTTCTCCTGAACAAGCTCAAGAGATTAATCAAAATAGTGAGAATGTTAGAGAGGTTGCTGAAGCTATAGAAACTGAAAAGAAAACAGCTAATCAAAAAAGAGATCAACAATTAAATATAGACGCTACTAATGATTTTGAAACTATTGGTTTAACTGAAAAGGAATGGGCGCAATTTAATGATAAAGAAAACCTAACGCCACAGATAAAAAGAAAATATATAATAAAAGAAACACCTGATAATTTAAAAAGAACAAATGATAAAATAGAAGGTTTTGATTCTAAAATAGCTGAAATAGCAGAGCGTTTAAATCAAGATCCAGACGTTGTAATGCAAAACTTTTTTGAATATGCTATTAATAATCCTACAAAACCTAAAAGATCAAAAGCAAAACAAGTTCGTACTCAAGAGTTAGAGGCATTAGAAAATCGTTTTCAAGAGCTAACAGGATTAAAAGCTACTAAAAAAAATATAGAAGCGGTGTTAAGCGTAGACCCTACCAGGCCACCGTTGGAAGTTGTTCAGGAAGATATAGAATCAAAAGCAGCTTCTGTTACAAAAGAACCTAAAAAGAAATCAAAAAAGAATGTATCCCCTAAAAAGATTGTTGAAGGTACAAAGAAAAAAACAGAAGTAACTGTTGATGAAGCTGAGGCATTAAAAGATCAAATAAAATTAGAGGGAAAGGCAGCAAAAGAAGCAGACGCGGCAGCTAAAAAAGAGGCAAAAGAAAGAGTAACTAAGAAAAAAAGATTAAAGGCTAAAAGGAATATAAGAAGTAAAATTGGAGCGGCACAGTCGTTAAATGTTTTATTAGGTAGAATGTTAGCGGTAGATGAAAGTATAGTCCCTGAAAGTGTTAAAAAACAATATAGAGATATTGTAAATACTTTAGCCGATAGAAAAGGAGCTTTAGACTTAGATCAAAGACAATCTTTAATAGAGCAAGTGGAAAAAGTAAACAGAGCCTTAGATGATGAATACTCATTAGCTGGTGAATTAGCTGAAAGATATAATTATTTTAGAAATGTAACTTTTAATATAACTGATAAAACAACCTTTGAAGAAACAATAAGTGAAATGCTTAAGCAGGAAATAATAACACCTGATGAAGCAAAGCTTATGAAAAAATATAAAAAGAATATAGCTCCTACACAAAAAGTTGAAAAAACAGAAGAGCAAATAGCTGAAGAAAAAGATAAATTAATAGATGATTTATCAAAGGATAATAAGAAAGTAAAAGTTCCTACTGATTTAAGTAGAGACCAAAAGGGTCTTGTTTTTAGATTTAGAAAATTATTGTTAGATAGAGAAGCTTTAGGTAGATTAGAAACTTATCAATTAAAACTAATAAGAGGTTTATTAAATAATATTGAAAATGGTTTTGTTCCACACTTAGTTCAAAAATTAACACAAAGATTAGAAGCCATAGAGGCATCAAGAAAACTGGAGTCGTCAGTAGAAAAAGCCAAGCCTTTAAAATTTTCAATGATGTATGCTAAGTTTAAAGATCTATTTACTAAAAAGGGTGCTGTTTTAGAATTAATAAGACGTAATCCATTAGCATATGTAGATCAAATTTTTGGTGACTTTGGTACTAAAAATATTTATAATACATTATTTCAACCAACTGCAAAAGCTCAGTCTAAATATGCAACTGCTACAAAAGAAATAAGAAATAAAATAAATGAAGCAAGGAATAAAGTTTTTAAGTCTTTTAACAACGATCCAAACAAAACAACTATATCAGCGTACAAGCAACAACTTTATTTACTACAAAGAGAATTTGAGAATAATCCAGGTAATAGATTTGTTAATCCTGCAATAGATGTTTTAAAAGCTACAATAGCTGCTATTGATGAGCAAAAAACAAGTCTAACCCCAGAAGACGCAACAGCTTTACAAAATATTTTAGAAAAGTTTCAAACTAAAGATGGTACAAGTATTAATAATGAAAAGCTATTTAATTCATTTAATGCTGCTGAAAAAGCAAGTATAAAAACAATGGACGAGATAAACCAAAGTAATGAAGCTGCTGCTGTATTTACAGCTTCTACAATTAGAGGTAATTCTTTCAATCCACTAAACGATTATGTTCACCACAATGTTTTGTTTACTCAAGATGCAGATAGCGACGCTACTCAACCAAATTTTGTAGACAACTATAAGCAAGGTTTAAAACCATCAACAAAGGGACAGTCTTTAATAGAGAGAACAGGTACTGTAATGCCATTAAATTTTAATGTTTATAGTTCTACGCAAAAAGGAGCTGAATATGTTATGCTGGACTACCACATGACTTCTCCTTTACAGACAACGAGAATGACTATTAATGAAACTAAAAAAAGATTAGAAGAAAAAGGAAGAATTCCACCAGAGCAAAGGGAAATGATAAATGCTTTAGAAAGAGCGTATGAAGAGGTAAACACTAATGTATTAACAGCTGATTTTGGAGAGACAACAATAGCGGATAGAGCAGCCGACTTCATGTCAAGACAAGGATATAGAACAGTATTAGCGGGAACAGGAAGGTTTGCCGCCGAACTACTATCTAATATAGGTATAGCAATTTTTGTAGATAGCGAAGCTTTTTCTAATGGTATGCAATATCAAGACTATATATTTAGCAATAGAGGTGCCAACATAATGGATAATTCTGGTAGCACACAAAAGGATAGGGTGTTTGCTGAAGGTTTGGCGGGTAGGTTTGTAGATCCTAATGTTGTTAATAGACCAGACTCTTCTGCTGGGTCACGTATTAACAGTGATATTAAAAATAAAATAAAACAAATCTACAGCTTTGTAGATCAAAAATATATAGGTAATATAGAAAGGATTGCTGACTTTCTTATTTCCACACCCGATAAGATTGTTATGAGGCCCATGTGGTTTGGTACCTTTGCAAAAGAATTTAAAAAAGCAAGCGGTAAAGATGTTGATTTTAATAAGATAGAAGCAAATGATGAGGCGTACATGCTTGATAATAAAGCAGCTATAGAGCAAGCTACAGAAAAAGCAGATGAACTTACTACATTTATTGGAGCGGCAGACAATCCATATATGGGAATACTAAAAGGTACTTCAAAACCTAATGACAGTGTGTCTAAAAAAGCTTTCAATAATTTTAATAACTTTATGACCAGGTTCTTAATATTTGAATTTGTAACAGCTCGTACTGCATTAAATGCTATAGTAACAGATAATAGTAGAATGACGCAAGATCAAGGAGCTAAAATTTTAGCTGGTGTTACAACACGAATGATGACATATTCTTTATTATCAACCATGTTGGGAGCTGGCCTGTTAGGTTTATTCTTTGAAGATGATGAAGAAGATAAGGATTTAGATAAACAATTTGGACAAGCTTTAGGACAAACTTTTAGTTCTTTATTAATAGGAAGAGATTTTGGTAATGCAATGAAAGCAATACTAAATATAGGTGTAGAAAAATTTAACGAGTCTCACTTAGAGTTTTTAAGAGATGGCGAGTATGATCCATATAAAGACTCATTACAATATTCTGTTCTACCTAAGAAACAGCAAGGTCAACCAATAACTATGGGGGATTTACTGTTAAGATTTGGAGGATCTTTTGGACCTGCATTATCAACAGCTGACTTAATTGTTCGTAAGATAAGTGAGCCAGCTCGTAAAACTCCAGAAGCAAGAGAGAGACAATTGAATGAACAAATCATTCGTATGCCTTTGGAAATAGCAGGTAACTTAGGATTAATACCTATTTACAAAGATGTAAGAAAGGTAGCGGTAAGGGAAATATATAAAGATTTGCGTAGAGCAAACAAAATGAAAAAATCATCAAGAAACAAAAAAGAAACTCCAAAGGAAAGAAGAATGAGACTTTATAATGAATTTAATAGAAATAGAACTTTATGGAGAGCAAGAAATCCTGGTAAGCCAGATCCTAAAAGACCCAGATAATGGAAAACTTTAATGAAAAACTATGTATGCATTATACCTATTGTTTATTAACAGGTAAAGAAACATACCAAAACTTATTAGAAAATGTGGATACTTTATACCTTCTTTACAACCCAGATAAACCGATGGAAGAAATAGACGATAGCGTCTATGATGCCTTATTAGATTACTTTATATACACTGAAGATTATGAAAAGTGTAATGATGTGTTAGCTGCAAAAGAATTAGCTAAACTTATAACTCTAAATTAATTTCGTCAATAGATGTTATATGATCGTTGTGGTTTCTATTTCTATTATATTGAGCAACTAAATCACTCTCAAAATTTTTCTTGTAATTTTTTCTTTCAGCCTCCAACTTGTAAAAAGAAAACGCCTGCATACCTACTACGTGGGCATCAGTAGGAAAAAAATATTTCCAACCTTTAGACCTTCCTCTATTAATGTAATAACAAAAAGCAACCGCTAATTTACCAGTGTTCTTTTTAAAATTAACTACAGCTGAATCATCAGATGTTGGAATAATTTCATCAACACTAAAAGTTTCGTTATTTATATTTCCTTGTCTTGATTTGTTAGAAAATCTTTCTGCAACTGTATTGCAAAAAACATTTAATTCTTTAGCTCTCTCTTTATTCATAACGCAATTCGTATATTTTAGCTTTAGTAGATGAGCTGGTTATTTTACCGTTGATGTTTCTTGTAGGTGCTTCGCACATTAAAGTACGCTTTACTTTTACTTCAGTTTCTTGTTTCTTCATGTATTTAGGATTGAGTGAGTTTAATTTTTTTTTCTTCATGAGGGCCAGATTATTATTATGTTAATTGTATTATATTTCATCAGTTAATGACTGAATAAGATCAGCTAAAACCTTAATTAATTTTTGTGCCTCTTCTTTTGCTAACTCATGCTCTCTCTCCATTAAGTGCTCATGTAATACATCTCCAAAATCATGTATGCTTTCAGAAACATATCTAATATGGTTTATTGATGAAGTATCTTCTGGTGCTACTCTTGGCATTTATATTTGGTTTTATCAAATATAAAAAAATAAACGACTTATCCTAATTCTTTAGAATTTTTTATATAACAATCTAAATTAATAAAATCTAAATACTCGTCCATAGTAATTAATGATACGTCTGTTAAGGTAGTGGGAATGGTTTTGGTGTTAACTATTTCAACAGCAAATGTTATAGGATCACCTATTGTATCAACAACGACCCCACCTAAAATGTAAGATGTAAATTCATTTTTGGGTAATGTTTGTAAATTATTTTTTATATAACGACCAATTTTTAAAGCTGTGTATAATTCTAATTCCTGAAGGCTGTCAACAAAAAAATCATCAAAGTCAAAATCAACCCCTATATATTTCTGTTTTACACCCATGATCGCTTAATTGTTTCATTCTAAATTCCTGAAGTCTTGATACCTTCCCATCAGGTTTTTTAATTTCTGAAAACAACACGTTTGATTCAGGAGGTATAGCCAATAAATCAGGAATACCATTTTTATTAGTAACTATTAATTTAATTACAAAGTAACCTTGACCCTCCAGTTCTTTGATCCTTTTATCTTGGATCTGTTGCTCAGTCATATTACAAATCTAACAAATCTCTTTTAAAATGTGTAAGGGTATAATCTTTCTTTTTAACAACAGTTTTGTATATATCTTTTTCAATTCCTTGTTCGCTAAATATCCAGTAAATTAAATTTGATTCTCTATGCTTTGTTGTCATACGGTCTCTACTTTGCCAATAAGAAGTAGCACTAAAATCTATGTTGTAATAAACAAGTGCATCAGCTTGTTTTAAACTTATACCTTCTCTACCGCTAACAATTTGTAATGCTATAGATTTATTAGTAGAATTAAACTCATCTAAATCGTTAGTTATCATATCTTTGAATACAGATTTGATAGCATTAAACTCTTCTTTAAATTTATAAAATATCCCTATTTTTTTATTTTTAAAATACTTTTTAATATACTTAGCTTTTGAGTTATCAACAACCATAGACTTGCCGCTTTCAAATTTAACTGTGCCAGAGCAAAGCTGATGAACTTTAGACATCAACTTAACGCCTGTATCAGCTAATACTATTTCATCATCACCTTCAATAATACGGTCTTTTTTGATCTTACTTATTAAAGATAGGCACAATGGGGTCATCTTAACATATAATACTTTTTCGTTTATTTTTGTTTTAAAGCCAGCCATTTGTTGAGAGTAATTAATTTTATAAGGAGCCATATCATCAACAATACTTTTTAATCCATCACTATAATCATTAATGGTCATGCTATTAATATATTTTCTTTTTACATTAACATATGATTTACAAAAAGCATAAAAGTTTTTATAAACACCAAAAGGATTGTTTGGTATTCCATAAACCTGGTGATACATTTGACTATAAGATTCTGGAGTAGGAGTACCGCTTAATAATATTACAAAAGGATTTGATCGTCTAATTATTTCTTTTACTTGCTTGGCTCTTTTATTAGGTTTTGGAAAAGCTCCCATTGTATGCGCTTCATCACAAATAACAACGTCCCAACCTGTTTGTTTTATTTTATGTAAAGATTCATAATTAATTACCTGTATGTTAAAAGCAGGATCTAATAATTTATAATCATATTCAATACTGCTTATAGCTTTTTTCTTAGTAATAAACAAAACATCTTTAGCTTGTAGTAAAGCTGATATGCCTAAACTGGTCAAGGTTTTGCCAGTTCTAACTTCCATAGCTAAATATAAAAATCCGCTCTTTTTAATTATATCTAAACCTTTAGATATTATATTGATTTGATAATCTCTAAACTTCATCATACTGTGGAAATAATATCCATCTTCCGCCCAAATCCCTTCCTTGTTGAGCGTGTTCATTGTATTTAAATAGACTATAGGTGTTAAGCCAGTTTTGAAAAACAACTCTTGAAACAGTAAATTTAGACTTAGGAGCAAAATCTGGATTTTCTTCTACAAAATCATTATATAAATCAGTTTTATATATACGATTATTAGGTCTCAGCTTAGTGTTTTCAATAGAGTTTTTTAGTAGACCGCACCATTCAACAAATTCATGACAAGTTTCAGCAGAAAATTTTCTAATTTTTAAATTAACAAAATCACTCTTTAATAAACCTGTTTCTAAATAACCTTGCAGACAATTAATCATATAATTATCAAACTGGCACCATTCTTCATCGTCCCAATCACCAAACATTAATCTACCAAACTCAACCAGTGGTGTAAAATCTTTAGTATAATGCTGTGACAGTTCTAACTCCCACTTTCTTCTTTCAAAACTTGTACCTTTACCTTTAATCGCATAGTTTGTAGTAATAGCAACCTTCGGGGATTTTGAAAATGGTATTTTAATTGCATCTTGATTTTTCTTTTCCAAAGTTAAACCTTCTGTAACCACACTAAATAATCTTTCAAAATCAAAAGCTTTTTTTACATCATCAAAACATAATATCTGTGTATCAGCAGATACTAATTGATAAGCAAACGACCTTTCAAATGTAAAAGATTTACCGTCAATAACTACTAACTTTTTCATTTTAGCCAGCCCATTCATAAATAAACCCTTACCAGTACCACCTTCTGGATTGTCTGATATAACCTCATCATTTAGTATTGTAGCTGGACAATAAGATAAGTTTTTATATCCATGCATCAGAAAACCTATAGTGCTTTCCATAGATCTAATTCTACTATCATCATCACCACAAATATTATTTATAAAAGTTTTGTAATCACAATTTTGAACATGACATAAAGTAAACTCCCTATCTATAACGTGGTCTTTCCAAACGTAACCACCTAAATCTAAATAGTCAATTAAGTTAATTTCATTTTGTGTAATCTTTACTGCACAATTTAAAAAGTAAAGGTATGCGGTATCTTTTGTATCCTCTATAAAGAACACGTCAATAGAAGACAGTAACGTCAAAAAATCTTCTCTAAAGTACCTGGTGTTTTCAGCAAAATAATTATAAACACTTATATCATCTAAGTCAAGCAAATGATTTAAAACAAAATCTTTTATTTCTTTTTCAGACGTATGATCTATAAGATTGTTTATTACCCTTACAAAGACAAAATTCTTACTACCTGTTGGATTAAATTTATAAAACCCGCTATCTTCTAAAAAATTTTTATAATAGATAGGTATAATTTTAACATTACCTTTTTTGCTCTTAGTCCAGAATTTGTTTTCTGTTTGCTCTTCTTGTAACCTAACAATAACTTCTTCTAAGTTTTCATCTGATATTTTATCATTTTTTATATGACATTTAATATCGTGTTTGTCAACTCCCTTTCTTAATTGTTGTTTTATTACATTAACCTTGTCTTCGTCTTCATAATATTTTGTGCCAAAATTATGGGTGTTTGCATAAGCTGAACTTATTGTTCTTAAAATTTCTGCTCTACTAAAATCTTTAGATTCAAAATTACTCATAACCATTATGGCTAAATTTTTATCTATACCAAAGTCGTTAAAGGCAGCAGCTAAAACATACACATTATTGTTTCTTTCCCCGCTAACTAACCCATATTTTTTATCCCACCACTTTACAAGTATATCAACTATTTTATTTTCATCTGTTAATGGTATAGTTGGTTTGTCCTGGAGCTTAATTTTTTCAACATATTCTTTTTCCTCTACTTTATCCCAGACCTTAGAGTTTTTATATATATATATTAATGGATCATAAGATTCATAACATACTCTTGATACATTTTTTGATGTTGTATCAAAATAAGGAGAGTTTATATGTTTTTGTAATGAATTAAAGTAACTCTTGTGATTATCTACATTAGGCGGTATTTTCACCAGTGCTTTTAAACCTTTGCCGCTTGGTGAAATAAATACTGAATAAATAAATTTATTTTTAGATAATCTTTCTTTTTCTTGCAACATCTCTTTGTTAAGCTTGTACCCGTCAAAATCTAAACAGATTAAACCACTGTGCTCAATTAAAGAACTATCATTTCTTTTATTAAACTTACCACTAAAACATATTGCTGGTAGCCTTTTTTTTAAATTATTTCTTTCTTCTTTATCCTTGGTCTTTCTTATTTCTTTTACTAACTCTTTTGATGACCCGTCTTCAATACGCTTTAGCACTACACTAACATCTCTGTAAAAAGGTTGAGACGTATCTTTTATATCTTTAAATATTGTTACTTGCATTAAATTAAATTGGTTTAAAAAAAGGGAGGCGTTAACCCCCCTCTTATTGTTTTAGAAAGGTAAATCTGGATCACCAGCAGAAGCTTTAACTTCTTCTTTCTTTGGCTCTGGTTTCCATGTGTCTACAGCTACATAATGAGTCTTTCCATACTCATCAGCTTGTTTTTTCTTTTGTACGTTAAGTTTAATGTATTTTTTACCACTATACTCAAAAACGTGCTCAGAAGGTAAATCAGACAGACATAAGCTGCAAGAAACTAAGTTTCCGTCAAACTTTTCTGTACCACTACCTACATAAATTTTGTCTTCCATTTTAATGTATTTTAATTTGATGTTCCAAAATTTCTAAAACGTCAGCCATAAGCTTTTGCTTATGTTGTTCGCTCTCCATAGTAGTTGGAACTTCTACTATAAATATCTCTCGTCTCCAAGACAGCTTAGAAAGATAATGTTTTATTACCTTAATACTTATCTTTAAAACATAAAAGATTTTTCTGTGCCATATAATATTTCTATAATGTTTCATAATGTATATGTTGTTTGATGTCCCACTTAGCTTTTTTACTAAAAAACTTATTGTATATATTAACTGCGTGTTCTACTTTATTCTCTCCGCTACTTAAAAATTCATCAGAAGGAACAAATATCCCAACGCGTAAAGATGATTTATCTATTACATAAAAATGTAAAGGTTTATTAAATATTTGTTGATATATATATGCCTGGCTATCATAATTATAACGATATGCACTTGACCTAAACTTATTAATATCTGATGTAGTTTTTAGATCTATAATTTTATCTTCACAAATAATATCTGCCTTGCCCTTCCAATCTAATCCCATTATTTCTTTTACTCCAGGAACTTCGTATTTATTAGTGTGATTGTATATCTCCAATGCTAAATCTATATTTTCTTTCAGAGTTAGAATTGCTTTGTCTATTTCTTCTTTCTCTTTGTTAAGTAAAAGCATTTTACCATGCTCTGCTGCCAGCTCTTTATATGCTTTAGAGTTTCTACTTGAAGCGTCTGAAATAATAAAATCAGATAGCTTTTCTGGCTCTAATATTGCTGTGTGAAAATACCTACCTTCCAACATTGCTTTGGTTTCTTCTTTTGCTAATCTAAAATTTAATGGATCATTAAGAAGGGTATAAATGTCTGAATTAGACAGCCACTGCTGACCAAACTGACCATAATACAAATTATCGTCTTTAAGTTTTTCTAATATATCCATCACTATATATGTTTAGAAATTTCTTTCTTTACTATAGCTTTTATATTGTATTTACTTTCCAGATTTTTTACTATGCTTGGTAGCCCTAATGATTTATTTGCAACTACATAGCTTAACACCTTCTTCCAGTTTTCATCACCTATTTCTAATTTAACTCTGGTCTTTACATTAGTTTTAGGTTTCTGATTTGAAATAGCGTTAACAACTTCATTAGCAGAAGCTACTGAATTATCAAGTCCTATACCAAAATTACCTAATGCTCTACCCCAAGCAGATGTTTCACAATTCTCAACATAAGATGTTTTGTTGATGTATGATGATCCTTTGTATTCTTCTGCAATTCCAGAAGCTATTAATCTTCCAGTCTCATCTTTTATCTCTGCCTTTATCATTATACTTTCAGATGTTTTTTCCAGGACATTACTGTCTAATGTATAATTGTTCCATACTTCTCTAAAGTATTTAAGCCTGGTATGTACCTCTACATAATCTTTTCCCTTAATATTAATTGTTTTTAATTTTTCCATTTTCGTTATATTTAATTAGTTTTTGTGTGTATAAAGAATATTGGTTCATAACAAATTCCCGTTTAGATTTTAAATTCTTTATAAATTTATCATTCTTTCTGCTGTTAACTTCTCTTTTCATCATGTTCTCAATTAACTTGAGTTTTCTTTTATTATTATTTATATTTAAAATAGTACACCCCTTGACCCAGCCATGTGCAAAAAAAATATCATACTCTTCCTGAGATATTTCCTGAAAGTAATCTCCATTTTTAGAACAATTTAATATTTCAGTTTTACTGGGAAATACTTGTATTTTAAATCCTCTATCAATAATACTTACTCCGTATTGTCTTGTAATACGAATTGGCTCATTCTGTATTGCTTGATTATATAGATCAGTCAAGCTATACATTATTAGCTATTATTTTTTAGTTCGTGGTTTTTTGAAATTGTATCAACAACAAACTTGTAGTCTGGATCACTATCAATATATTCTTTTGCTTTAGTGTACCCATGCATTATTGTATGATATTGTACTGGTAGACCGTTTTCCTCCATAAATCTTTTTATGTAAGAAAGTCTTATTGGTCTTTCTTTTGCCAGAAAGTAAAGCATTTGTCTTGCCTCAACTATTTCTCTTTTTCTGCTTTTTGAAAACATCTCTCCTAATGTGAGGTGAAATTTTTCTGCTATTGCATCTGCATACGCGTCAAATATATCTTTTTTCATATTTATTTTTTTATTTTATTTTGTAAATCATTTATTCTTCCTAAAGTTTTTATAGCTTTTTCATAACTCATGCCATTTTTAATTAAGTTATCTATTTGCAGTTGTGTAATTTCCATCTGCAAATGATGTATTGCTTTTTCAATATCTTGTATGTGTTTAGCTATATCACTCATACCTTCCTCTTTTTTCTTCCCACAACGCATTAAATAAGTCAGTGCGTTACCAACATTATATGAAGCAGAAAATCCATATACTACTTCTGAGGCATGATAATTATTTTTACCTATGTAGTACGAAGGTGTTTGTCTTATTGGTTTCATATCTTTTAATTAATTTATATTTACTCATATCATTTTTAATAATTACCCTTTCTGGAATAGGTAGGGGATACCTACAAGCTTCTACAAATCTACCTTTAATTTCTATTTTAGTAGTTTCTTTAAAGTAATTATTTAGATCTATAGTTTCTAATCTATTTGCTTTATTATATTCTCTTAGGTGTTTTTCTTCTTTTAGCTTATTCACTAAGTATTGAGATAGTCTTTTCATTTTATTTAATTAAATTTTTAGGAGGAAGATAACAGTATTAACGTGTTTTGGCAATAGCGCCTTTATACCTTCCTCCCTAAATACAACAAGCAAAACATTTAATATTAAGGTATCTTACACCTGTAAAATTATGGGATTATTCCCTGCTTGTTATTTTTTATAGTTGTTAATTATGATTTGTTTTAATATATCTTGATTTAACTTTTGCAGCCACTGAATAAATCTTTTATTAGGTTTATCCTTTAATTTTTCTTTTAAAATTAATTCGTGAATTTCTTTCATAAACCTAAATCTCTTCGCTCGTCTTCTCTTGCCTCTGCTAAATCATAAAGCTTTAATTCTCTATAGTCGTAATCATTCTGAACTTCACAATAGTCTCCACAAGCAATACAAACATCTTTTAAATCTCCATGCTCATTTTCTATCTCTTCAAACTCATCACCACAACATCTGCTTACAAGATATACCTCCATTACCAGTTAAAATTTATAGGAGTTTCTTTTACTTGAGCTCTTTGTTTTTTAATTTTCTTTTCTAAATTTTTTGATCTCAAGTTATTATATTCTTTTACAATATATTCTGTCCAATCATTATAATCTAATGCTCTGAACTTATATCTATTGAAATATTTTTTATACTCTTTATCCATTTTTTACTTTACTTTAGTTAATACAGATTTAGTTTTTTTATTTGCAAGAAAATTGTAACGGTTTAATATTAATTGTTCTTCTAAATTATTAATACTACTCCAGAAATCTTTTTTTCCAAATAATCTTTTTTTTAAAACTTGGTATTCCCGTTCCTCGTTTTTTGTTAGTTTACTCATAATTAGTTAATTTAAGTGACAATAATAGTAAATAAAACTTAAATAAAAAAATATTATAATAAAATAATATCTTCAAAATTAATTTTACAAATCACTAAAGAACTTTCATTGTTTGTTGTGCCTCCTATAATATTAACGTCTTTAATCTCTCCAGTATCAAAATCAAAATCATTATAATCTAACAATTCATCAGAAAAGAAAGCACTCTCAAAACTACTTAGCCAGTCAAACTCGTTACAATAATGTATATCCGTTCCTTCTATTTCATTGTATAAAATACGCAAGTTATCTATTTCATCTAATACTTTATAATAAACTGTTCTGGACACTAAATTTGGTTTTGAAATATCTGTTTCCAGTATGACCGCATAGTTGTCTATTTCATTTTTTATTTCAAAGAACTTATAAAAATAAGTTATTGACCCATTATAAACTTCTATATTATTTTCTCTTATTGTATATGCATAAGAATATGGAAGAGTATCTAACCTTGTTCCAATATGCTCATAATATGATCTAAAGTCTTCAGATGATATCTCCCAGTAATTCTTGTCTTTTATATACTTATTATACATATAAGACATTACTGTTTCTTTATTTTTTGATTTAACTAATTGAAGGACAGAATGGTTTCCCATTGTATCGTAAGCTGTTATTAAGAATTTTTTCATTTTATTACAAATTTAAGAATTTAATCTATTAGCTCAATAAATTCTATATCGTCAATAAAATCCTCCTCTCCTTGATAGTTTTCTATTAGATAAGTAGGTATTTCACATTGATTATCTAATAAATCTTGAATTGTTATATCTATTTTCCCATCTTCTTCTAAATATTCTATCCATGTTTGAGCCCAGTAATACAAATCATCTCTGTCGCTAAATATATATTGTATAAATTTTGATTTTTTTATATTGTATTTCATATTCTTGAATTTTGTGGGTTTAAAGGAGTAACTTTTGTATGCGTTTCATTGTAATAATATAAATCAATTTTTCCGTCATCATCATAATCTACTACGCTAACTTGATTAATATCATGATTAAACGCATAATCGTAATATTTTATTTTACCTTTTTCTACTACCCATTTGTCTCCTAAATTATCCGTTAATATCATCTTTTTTAGTTTTAATGGTTTTATCGTATTTTTTTAATAGTTCCCAAATTTCTTCAATTTGTTTTTCGTTATACCATTCAGCTAATACATTGAATAGTTTATCATAATTTGTTTTCATAATTAAAATGGTAAAATTACTATATCATAGCGTTCTCCAGTTGGGCTATCATGGTGGTATATTGTAGCTTCATAATGTTCTGGAGATACTTTCTTTATTTTAAATATTAAGTCACAGTCTGGGGCTATTTCTCTATATATATCAAAGGCATTATTTAGATCATAGATTTTATGTCCAGTTCTGTTTCTCCAGCCCATGTTATACCCATAAACTTCTACTCTTGCTTTACCTTCATATTTACCAAATTCTTCTTGTATATCCTCTTGAAAATATTCAAAATGATATTGAGGCAAATATTGGTCGTATAAAAAATGGTGTTCTATTTCTGCGTCTGTAACTTCTGAAGGGTCTCTTTCTTCGTCCATTAATATACTTACAAGATACTCTTGTTTGTCGTTTGTAAAATACTCTATTTCTTTATGTATATACTCGTTGACATCATAGTAAGTATTCCAGTGGCTACTTACTTTATTAATTACTAAGGGGTCTTTATTCGGCATAATCTTGATTTATTTTATTAATAACTTTGTGAATATATTCTCTAATTTTCTTTTTGTCTTTTAATGTACTTTCGTTTTTTCTAAATTCATGATTTATTATTCTGTCTAATTCTTCATCTGTAATTTTTAAATAATAATCCAGAATTTCTTCTCTATCTTCTTCCTTTATAAAATCATCAAATAAATTCATCATGTGGTCGTACATATCAGCTCCATCATAATCTTCCATATGAACTATACTGAATAGCCCATCATCAATGTTTTCTTTCATATCTTCGTGCCAGTAATCCGATAGCTTATACATTCCCTCTCTGTAAGAATAATCTTTTTCATAACAATACAGCTCTCCTTTATTCCATATGAATTTTGTCTCTCCCATAAAGTCATTACCGCTTTCTTCGTAAAACATTTCTGCACTTACTTTAAACTTATTGCATATCTCTCTTATTAATTCAACTGGAGGTGACCATGCACTATCTCCAGATATATTTAACGTACAGTCATTATTCTCATTTGGGTTAAATTTTTTGTCAAAGTTTTTACTATCTAAATCAGTTTCAAAATCCCACCAGCGAGTTCCATATTGATAGTAATCTCTTTCTTTATCTTCTGGGTTAAATTTTTTGTCCAGAATATAATCTCCAAACTCAACAAAATAATTTGTTTTTTCATAGTAATTAAATTTGTCTTGTAATTTTTTAAGTGTTTTTTCTTTTCCGAAAATTTGTACACTGTTGTAACAATAGTTAGCCATATTTATAAATTTTTAATGTAAGTATTGATTAATTTTTTTGCGGTCATATTCTTAATATCTTCCTTTGCTATTTCTTTATACATATTATCTAAATCATCATCTGATATATTTACAAAGTCATTGTAATAATTTTGAAATACATTTAATATAAGAAGTAAATAATTTTTGGTTAATACAGTGTTTTTATTATTTACATAATTATTGTAGTGAGAATTATGTTCTGCATAAAACTTTATCATCTCATATATTACCTCCTCTGTAAGTTCATCAAGTTCTTTTGAGGTATATTCTTCTGTGCTATACATTTCTACAAGCTCTCTGACGTTTGAGTAAAACCCATCTGTCCATCTGTCCATTACTTCTGCTACCAGTTCTTTTTTATTCATATTTAATTTTTTAAAAATAGGGAAGAAAATGCGACATATAATTTTCTTTTACACTGTTGGTTTCTCCTAACAATAACCTATTTGATTAATAACTTTGGTAAAATTAAGTAATTAAATTGATATAACAAAATAATTATTTATTAATAACTTTAACTTGCGGTACTTCAGCTCTCCAATTTGGATACGTTTCCTCGTCTGTAAGGCATTTAAATTCTATTCTGATATCTTCATACCCTTTATTGTATGCGTTTAAAATAATAGCGTCTTCGTGTACTCTGTCTGTATGGTCTTTGATATGGTAAAGCTGCCATATCATTCCGTTTGGCTGTGTGCGGATTATTATTGAATATGGAAATTGTATTGGTTTTTGTCCAGTATAAATACAATGTTCTTTTCTAAAATCTAAGTGGGTCTTGTAGCTTGTGTAATCTTTCATAATAAAAAAATTTAAATTAATAATTGAGCAAATTTAGATTTAAACTGTGCAAAGTAATTGCATAAAAAAAAGTCCAGATTTTGAAAAATGGACTTTTAGATCTAAAGACGTGTTTTTTGGGTATTATCTGGGTAACACTATTGCTTCAAGTAATATTTTTTCTGCACATTCTGGACCTTCAAAATATAATTCTGTGTCTTCATGTTGGTAAATTTCGTATCCATTGTCTTGAATTTCTTGTTCTGCTTTAGATACATATTCTTTATAGTATTGTCTTGCTTCGTCTTCTGATTTAAAATATCGGCTATCAATATAATCCAATAAACCTTGATAGTGATGTACTGCGTATATAAACTCTATTTTTGTTTCATACGCTTTTCTAATTATAGCTTCGTGTTGTAACTCCATTATTATTATTTTAGTTAATATTTGGTCTTCTACTGCGAAAAGCCGACCAGTTGGTCAGCTAATCACAGAAACAAACACAAATATTAGCGGTATAAATCCTTTATTTCAAATACTTCAGTTGTACCGAATTTTGCTTTAACTCTTTCAAGTTGTTCTTGTGCGTGTGTGTATTGTTCCCAATGGAAGGGCAATACTTGATAATCTGATTTATCGTCCAGTAAGTAATTCTGGAGAATTATTTTTTCTTGTTGTTTTACAATTTTGGACCATAAATTTATATTATATTCCAGTTGTTCTAATTCGTTTTTAATATGCATAATTTTAATATTTATGAAAGTTTATATTTATTTCTTTTTCAATTAATCTCATCAAATGACCCGCGATAAATAGAAAATAATTTTCTACTATTTGGTCTTTCTTTTTTTCTGGAAATTTACCTTCAACAAGGCGTTCAGCTTGTTTAATTATTTGGTCGGGATATGCTTCACAAAAATTAAAAGCTAATCCAGACAAATAATCCGCCAGGCGTTCCTGTGTGTTTGGGTATCTTTTGAGGTTGTACGGGTAGTTGATATGTTTTTCTATGGTCTCGGCTAAATAGTGCAGCTTTTCGCTGTCGCTGAGGTGGTCCACATCTTCGTTAATATCTGCAAGTATTTCATTTCTGAAATTTAACTTGAATTTATTGCTGTTTGTTTTTAACATTTTTATAAATTTAATTAGTATTTATTTTAGTAATAGACGCGGAAAAAATCCGCGTTTCGCTGTTCTCAGCTCGTCAGTATTACGCTATTTCAAACTCGCGGACGCTCTTCCTCTTTCCGCAAGGTGAGACGCTCACAAGCTCAGAAATAAAGCCGCTGCGGTCCTTGTATACGATTTCCTCGCCTCCTAAGTTTTCAAACCATTTAATGGTCTCATCTGAGGTAATGCGTTCGTATGTTTCAAGGTCTATTTGTTCCTCCTTAATCTCACCATTGAGTTGCCACATTGGAAGGGGTTTATAATTCTCGTTAAGCTCGTAAGCTGCATAAGTTAAGATAATCTTCATAATATAAAAATTTGTGAGCGGGGAAATGTTCCCCGCTCTGGTTAGTATTTAATTAATAATTTACAAGTGATTTCATGAATTTCCAGTCCGATAATCTCCAGTCAAACAAAAGGTTATTAGCTACCATGCGGACCGCTTTGAATTTCATATCTGGCTTTTTATCCTTGATACAGTCCAGAAGGATTTCATAATATATATTTGATACGTTCCATTCTGCCTCATCTTCCATCATAGATAATGAAGTTTTAAAGCCCGTTTTCGGCTGGTCTTTGTAGGTTAGTTTAATGCGTTCAAGTTCGTTATATACTTTGGTATTATACAAAAGAACGAAATCAGAAACAGACCCCGCAACGTAATTTTTTCGCTGCTTGTCTGTAATTGTGATAATAGGATTTTTAATCATGTTTATTTATTTAATTAATATTTGTACTTGCAATACTACAAAAAAATATTGGAATAACTACAATAAATAGTTAATAATTTATTAAAAATAAGCTCTTGTTGATAAATTAATTAATATTGTTAATAACTATTTAAAAATCAATTAATTACGGTGACTTTGTCGGTTGGTTTTGTTTGTGTTCGGTCGTGTTCGCTCTGGGGTAAAGGGGAAGCTCCGAACGTGTGCAGCTACCCAGACGGGGGAAGGAGGACGCGGAAGGACGGGAGGCGGTCCAGCATATGGAGACCAAACAAGGCCACCAGCAGCC
>Ga0098059_1000574_pt1 | contig 21467 bp, 26 predicted proteins | sample 20_taG_FD_92580 | JGI IMG/M metagenome (GOLD analysis project Ga0098059, IMG submission 92580) | Marine viral communities from the Subarctic Pacific Ocean - 20_ETSP_OMZ_AT15318 metaG | ecosystem: Environmental > Aquatic > Marine > Oceanic | place: Subarctic Pacific Ocean | collected 2015-01-19
AAAAAGAAAATACACCCGAGATGGATCTTTGTGATGAACTCGGAATTCAAATGCTATGGGGAATTGGTGGAAGTGACAAACCTCAGTCATCCTCTTGGCTTGTTAATAAATTAAGGGAGAACCAATGAAGAAGAAAATTTTTGTAAGAGCACCTGTACTATCGCAGTCAGGATATGGTGAACAGTCGAGATTCGCTCTAAGAGCCTTAAGGTCCCGAGAAGATCTTTTCGAGATATATATTCAACCTATTAATTGGGGTCAAACCGGCTGGATCTGGGAAGATACCGAATTCAGACAATGGATGGACAGCCGAATCTTAGAGACTCAATTGTTGAGTGAGCGAAAGGCTTTGATCCCCGATGTTTCACTTCAGATCACCATTCCAAATGAATTTGAGAAATTATGCCCTGTGAATATTGGATATACTGCTGGTATTGAGACGACAAAAGTCTCACCACAATGGCTTCAAAAGGGCAATGATATGGATAAAATATTGGTTGTATCTCAACATGCCAAGGACTCATATGTCAATACCGTTGTACAGGCCCAAAACACTAAAACTGGGGAGATTTTTCCATACAAACTGGAAAAGCCAGTTGAGGTCGTATGGGAGAACACCCCTTTATCAAATGAAGTAGAGGAGATAACAGGATTTAATCCAAGACACGACTTTAATTTCCTTTGTGTTTCCCAAATGGGACCTCGAAAAAATTTGGAAAACACCATCAAGTGGTTTGTAGAAGAATTTGTTGATCAAGAGGTGGGTTTGATTCTAAAGAGTAATATGAGGTCGAACTCAAAAATGGACAAGGAGTTCATGGAATCCTCTTTAAAGGCTATTTTAGCCCCCTATCCTGATCGTAAGTGTTCTGTGTCCCTGCTTCACGGAGACCTCTCTGAGGGGCAAATGAGAGCCCTTTATGAGCACGATAAGGTCAAGGCGATGGTGAACATTTCACATGGTGAAGGTTTTGGACTACCGATGTTTGAGGCTGCTCGATGTGCGTTACCAATTATTGCCGTGGGTTGGTCTGGACAAATGGACTTTCTGAGTTATGATGATAGAGATTATTTTTTGAGAGTAAAGCACACACTAAATAATGTACAACCATCGGTGGTCTGGAAGGGTGTTATCGAAGAGGACTCCATGTGGGCCTATGCTGACCAAGGTTCATATAAGATGGCCTTAAGACAAATGTATAAGAATCATAACACCTTTCTCCATCAATCTGAAGAGTTGCAAGGGAAAGTTGATGCCCACTTTAGAGACGAGGTTTTGTTTGAAAGGTTTTGTAGTTTTTTCTATGATGAAAAAGCACACAAGGAAATGGAAGCTGAAATTGATGATTTGCTCGAGGGTTTATTGTGAAAAAATATGTAGCTGTAGCAGACTTGTTTTCCAATCAATATGTCGGTGGTGCTGAACTTACCACCGATGCTATTCTATCTAATCGTTTGAGTGAAACAACAAAGATCAACAGCCATCAATTAACAAAAGAATTTATATCACAAAACTCAGACAAGACTTGGATCATATTTAATTTCTCGAGATTAGAAGACGATATTAAAGTTCAGATAATCAAGAGTGTAAAATACTCAATTGTCGAGTATGATTATAAATTTTGTAATTACAGGTCTATGGAAAAACATTTGGAAGTCACTGGTAACAATTGTGATTGTCTTGAAAGTGGCATGTCCGGTAAGATTAAGAAATTATTTTATGGATATGCTGAGAAAATTTGGTTTATGAGCGAAAATCAGAGGCAAACGTTTTTAAAAGAAGTGCCTATCATCAAAGAAGAAAAAACAGAGGTTTTGAGCTCTGTATTCTTGGATGGGGATTTAAGGTTTATTGAGTCTATTTCTGACAATGAAAAGGACTCTAACTATTTGATACTTGATTCAAGCTCGTGGATAAAGGGTACAAAGAGTTGTGTAGAATATGCTCAAGAAAATTCTTTGGATTTTGAATTAATTAGCGGACTTCCTTATCATGAATTAATGATCAAATTATCAACGAGCAAAGGGTTAATTTTTAAGCCGCTTGGTGGAGATACTTGTCCTCGAATTGTTATCGAGGCGAAATTATTAGGTTGTGATTTGATTCTCAACGACAATGTCCAACATAAGGATGAAGAATGGTTTAAGTCAACAGATTCTTGTTTGGAATATTTGAAAAATAGGGCAAATGTTTTTTGGAGTTCTTATGAAAGATAAAACATTGATCATAATGGGTAATGGCCCATCGTTAGCAGATGTTGACTTTAACCATCTAGATGGTTTTGATACGTTTGGTTTGAATTCCGCCTACAGAGCGTACTATAGGATGGATTGGTTTCCAACCTACCATGGTTGTTTTGACTACAGAGTTACAGACAATCATGAGTCTGAATTTTGTAAACTAATTGAAACTGGAAAAATCAAGAAGCATTTTTACATTAAAAATATTAGTTCCAATGATAGATTTCAACATGTGAATCTTCTTAAGTTTGGAACGACAAATAGAACGAATAATTCACCTAGTGATTTTTCAAATTTTCATGACAATGGAAATAGTGGTGCAAACGCGAGCTCCGTAGGTGTTTGTTTGGGGTATAAAAAAATTATTTTACTTGGTGTTGACTGCAACTATGTTGAATTCGTAGATGGCTCTAAGAAAGATGGACCTGGTGGCCTAGTGATGGAGGAAACACCAGAAAAGAATCCTAACTACTGGTTCGATGATTATCAACAAAAGGGTGACGAATATAATATACCAGCCGGACTTTCTTTTCACATGCCTACTTGGAATATGTTTGCCTATAGAGCAGCTCATGCTGGGATAGAGGTTGTAAATTGTAGTCCAATTACTACCCTAAGGGGCTTTAAGCGAATGTCTTTAGAGGAGGCTTTGAAGTGATAAAAATATATTCAAAAATAGAACCCGACCTCTTGCTACACATTGTGAACCGACTCTCTGACATAAAAGGGAGAACAGAGGTTATACCAGAGAATAATTTCCTACAATGTGCCACCATAGTGTTAAATAAGGATAAAAAATTTCCCCCTCATTATCATATAAAAAAAGAAAGACACTATCAAGAGCAAATAGCCCAAGAATCTTGGATAGTTGTTAAAGGTAGGGTTAAATGTGTCATGTATGATATTGATAACACCACCATTTTGGCAACCCCAATTTTAGAAGCAGGAGATGCTAGCTTTACCTTGTATGGTGGACACACTTATGAAATATTAGAAGAAAACACTATCGTTTATGAGTACAAAACAGGTCCATATGAAGGGCAAGAATTAGATAAGAGGTTTATATGAAAAAAATAAATATGGGTTGTGGTTGGAGAGATTTTGGACCATCTTGGATACACATAGACTCGGGCGACTATGATCACTTGGATTACTTGAGTATAACCAACCTAAGTCAATTTGAAGATGATTCGATAGATTTAATTTATGCCTCTCATGTGGTAGAATACTTCGACAGAGAGCAGGTTGTTGCACTCCTATCTGAGTGGCGAAGAGTGTTAAAGCCCAATGGTGTCTTGCGGATTGCGGTTCCTAATTTTGAAAACATATCTAAACTATATTGTGAAGGGGAATATCCCTTGGATAATTTCGTTGGACTTCTTTATGGAAGGATGCCAATGGGTGCTGAGACAATTTATCACAAAACAACATATGACTTCAATTCTCTAAGGAGTGTCTTGACTGCGGCATCATATAAAAATGTAAGACTTTATGATTGGAGAGATACTTGTCATGCTGAATTTGACGATCACTCTCAAGCATATTTGCCACACATGGACAAAGATGGCGGAGTCTTGATGAGTCTCAATGTGGAGTGTGACAAGTGAGTTTTGAGTCTGTAAAAAAGTTCGAACAAGAAATAGCATCATTTTATGGCGCCCCTTATGCTGTCGCTGTTGATTGTTGCACACATGGTATAGAATTGTGCTTAAGGTACAAGAGGGTGCAAAAAATGGTTGTACCTGTTCACACATATATATCAATACCTCTTTTGTCAAAAAAATTAAACATAGAGTTAGAGTGGAAAGAAGAAGATTGGCTAGATTTTTATTATATTGGCGACACAAACATTATCGATGCAGCCGTTCTTTGGAAGAGAGGTAGCTACATAGAGAATACATTTATGTGCATTAGCTTTCAATTTAGAAAACACCTCAGTCTTGGACGAGGCGGAGTCATTTTGTGTCAAAACTTTGAGGATTATGAGAACCTCAAAAAGATGTCGTATGACGGACGGATACCTGATGTACCGTGGGCATCTCAAAACATAAGTACAATGGGTTATCACTACTACATGACACCAGAGACAGCAGCAATGGGCTTGAAGAAGCTCCCCGAAGCAATGGAAACAGAGCCTCGTCAATGGACATTAAGTGATTGGCCAGATTTAAGAAAAATGGAGATATTCAAATGAAATTAGGAATACTTGGGCTTGGAGTGGTTGGCTCAGCCGTATATAATGGTTTTCTAGAACTGGGTCATGTCGTGAGATATTACGACCCAGTTAAGACTGAATCTAACTTTGAGGACGTCCTCGAAACCGAGGTTTGCTTCTTGTGTGTACCAACCCCACCGGACAGCTATGGTTTCTGCGACATCAGTATTGTAGAGGAGTCTGTTAGCCGCTTAAGCGAAAACAAATACCAAGGTGTCGTAGCTATAAAGTCGACTGTTATGCCAGGGACAACCGAGGAGTTATCAAAGAGATATCCAAATTTAGAAATCTGCTTTGTACCTGAGTTTTTGAGAGAAAGGTGTGCAGTTATAGACTTTATTGAAAACCACGACCTGTGTGTTATTGGCACTGATTCTGATGATGTATACCGAAAACTAAAAGAGGTTCATGGAACATATCCTACAAACTTCAAAAAACTAACCAGAACAGAGGCAGAAATAGTTAAATACTACAACAACATCTATAATGCTACCTTGATCACCCTAGCAAATAGTTTTTATGAACTATGTTCAGAAATGGGAGCATCATATACACATATCAAAAACGCACTTGTTCTAAGGGAGCACGTTAATGACTCTTACCTACAATGCAATGATAACTTTAGAGGTTTTGGAGGCGTCTGTCTCCCTAAAGACACATTGGCTATTGCCAAGTTGGTTGAAAAGCTAGATCTAAATATTAATTTTTTCAAAATGATTTTGGAAGAGAATCAAAAATACAAAGTAACAGTCTATGATGGAATGAGGAAATAATGAAAATATTAATCACTGGTGGCTCAGGTTTTATTGGCGCTCATTTGGCTAAGTGGTGTGCCAACGAGAATCACGAAGTTCATATTTGCGACAATAACTCTAGGGGGAAAAATGATGAATTTATTACCGATTTAGTTGAGAATAAGCAAGTCGTAGTCAAGGTTTTGGATTTAACCAACAAAGAAGATGTTAATTCTTTGCCTAGAGATTACGATGTAGTTTTTCATCTAGCTGCGATCAACGGAACAGAGAATTTCTACAAAATTCCATACACAGTGATGGAGGTAGCAATCCAGAGCACTGCCAATCTATTGTCTCACTTTAAAGGTACAAAAGTGAAGTTCGTTTTCTCATCATCCTCAGAGGCTTATGCTGGATCAATCAAGATGGATCCTAAACTAATTCCAACTGCCGAAGATGTCCCTTGTACAATCGATGATGTTTTAAATGAAAGGTTCTCCTATGGCGGCAGCAAACTTGCTTGTGAAATAATGATTAATAGTTTTCACAAGCAATATGGTCTAGATTACCAAATCATCAGATATCACAACATCTATGGGCCAAGGATGGGTACCAAGCATGTTATGCCGCAATTCATCAAGAGGGCCAAGGATCAAGAGAATCCTTTTTCCATATTTGGGTCGACACAAACTAGAGCTTTTTGCTATGTTGATGATGCTGTCCGGGTTACTTTGGAACTTGGACTATCTCCCCAGCAAGGTATTTTTCACATAGGGAATGAAAGAGAGGAGGTTGACATTTTGTCTGTGGCCAAAATGGTTAACGAGTGGTATGACAATGATATAGTATATCTGATCAAAGAAGCCCCGCAGGGCAGCGTACAGCGCCGATGCCCCGACACAAGTAAGTTGCGGAGAACATTGGGTTACTCACCAGAGATAAGCCTTAGAGAAGGCCTACGGAGAACTCTAGAGTGGTACAATGAGTGGTATGAAACCAATGACACTGATGGATTGTTGTAGAAAAAAATAAAAAAACTTGACAAGCTTTTAAAAAAATGTTATATTAAGTTTATAAATCAAATTGATTTATAAGAGATAATATACCAAAGGAATTTAGTATGAACAAGAGACTGTGTGTTTTGCAAGTCGCACCTTCAAAGCCAAACCAAGATCACGTTGAATATTTTAAAAACAAGGGTGAATGTGATTTCTATTTTGTAACACACGATGAAGAGAATCCGGATGCCTTGAAATATTGTCCAAATACAACTTGGTCCGAGACAAGAGATTTATTGATAGAGATTGTTGATAAAGAATACGACTATTATGCGCTTGTTGATTATGACTACATATTCAGACCACATAGAGAACTTGGTGTCCTAGAACAAATCATTGAAGATTTAGAGATGAATCCTGCTGTATTGACCTACTATCCTGGCAGTAACCTAGAAACCCCATATGCTACTGATGAAGAATATTTTTCAAGTAGGGATTATTCTTGCATACCTTTTACTCATTTTGGGCTTAAGATTATACACCACTCCCTCCTTAAGTGGTTCTTTCCTTTGTGTAGAGATTTTTCTGTCAATGTTGACTCTTGTCACATGTTTAATATACAAGAGATTCCATTTTTAAAAAACGTAATCTGTAGCCATAAAATGAAATATGACAACGGATATAGCGACCCAGATGCGATTTATAATAGGGATGGTGCATATAGTAAATATAAGATGGATGAGATGTGGAAGTGGATACACCCTTCGTTTAAAATGAACAAGATCTTGGAATATTATTCTAAAGATCCGAGAGACTTTCAAAATAGTTTGTATGTGAAAGATGTTTTTGTCAACCTCATGAGAACCAGAGACATCACTCCTACCCCATCACCACGAGACATTAATTATTACAACAAAGAGAAGTTAGAGGGCGTGTTTGATTTAACACACCAGTTTTTCATCAATAAAGATAAGCCAGTCTCTGAACAATTTATGTCATTAGATGACTCCTTTGTCTCTGAGGTTGAAGATATCTTAAGAAGAGATATTACTTTTGAAACATTGAAGACAAAGACAAATCCTTGGCTTCCATTGACTAAAAAAATTAATCATGAACTTAAAAATAGAAGAAACATAACAATGAATGAGTGTGTAGAGATCTATCAAAAGATGGAAAGCAACGAATCATTGTTCATAAATAATGCCAATACCAATCCGGATCTGATAGAGTACCTTAGGGGCAAGAGAGTAGCCTTTGTAGGCCCAGCTTCATATTTGTCCGGACAAGGTAAGGGTGAACTAATCGACAGCTATGATGTTGTTGTTAGGATTCAACCAGAAATTTGGGACACCAATGATTATGGAAGCCGAACAGATATTGTTCAGAGCTGTATGAATTCGGCATATAGTCCAAAAGTTGCTAGATTTCTAGATGCGACACCTAAAGAGCAGCACCCCAAGTTTATCATTTGCAATGATACAGTTGCTCGAGAGGTACCACATCCAGGTAGTGGTAAATGGCTTTCTGTTGTTAGGGAATATAATGATTACCTGAAGAGTTATGGCGTCCCATTCGCACATTTGGAAAATAAAGATGGAACATGGGAGCGCTGGGCATTGTATTGGGAAGTTTATGCAAAGCCTCACGTAGAAAAGGTCGCCGATGACCTCTACACCTATTACTCAGGAAATTTCAACTCAGGCTATGGTGCCATGAATATGGTTTTGTCATGCCCAATCAAAGAGTTGGCAGTTTTTGGTGTAGATTTTTACAATTTTGGTGTGGTTAGAAGCATGGAAGACAAGTACAACCCAGCATATATCGCTGCACAAGGCAGGGATGGGACTTATCTGGGCCCTGACAAGCTCTTGCATGATCAAATGTCTCAGATAATGCATTGTAAAAATGTGCTAGATCGAGACCCAAGGTTTAAACTAGATCCGGAAATAAAAACAAGACTCCACGAAGAGGAGTTAGGAAAGAGGATTGATAAATTCAAAACTCTTCCTAAAATTTTACACACTACTCAGTAAGGATAGAATATGTCAAAAATAGTAGCAATGATCCCAGCCAGAATGGGTAGCAAAAGAATACCAAAAAAGAACATTCGACTTTTAAACGGAAAGCCTTTGATCCAATACGCAATCGATGCCGTGAAAGAAGCGGATTGTTTTGATGAAATATGGGTCAACTCAGAAGCGGATGTTATTCAGAAAATAGCTCTAGAGAATAACGTTAACTTTTATAGACGACCAGAATACTATGCCTCAGATGTTGCTAGTAATGATGAGTTTACAGAAGACTTTTTTAAAAATGTAGATACAGATATTGTAATACAAATTCTTCCAACTTCTCCGTTTATCTCTCCAGAAGAGATCCGAGATTTTGTAAAGACATTTGTATATAATGGCCTAGATACTTTGATTTCCATGATCGATGTTCAGATTGAAGCGATTTATAAAAATAAGCCAATTAATTTCGAACAAAAGAAGATAACACCACCCTCACAAACACTAGAGCCGATTAAGGCTTATGGTTGTTCTTTGATGGGTTGGCGCCGAGAAAATTATTTGAAAAACATTGAAAAATATGGAGCCGCTTATCATGGTGGGGATGGAAAAATAGAATTCTTTACCCTGAAAGGCTATTCAACAATTGACATAGATAATGAAGAAGAGTTTCAATTGGCCGAGTCTGTCGCACGAAGTCTTTCTAAAAACAAAACCTATGTTAAAAGATATTATGGAGAGGAGCATTCAGAAGTAGATGTCCCTCAGATCCTTTCAAAAGATGGTGTATCTAGTTCAAGTTACAACCTCTCCAATCAAAAAATTGTAAATTTCAAAGAAATTTTAAAAACAAATAGTTCGACTGAGAGCTGGTGCCACAGGGTTGTAAACTCAGAAAACAATAGTGCGACACTTATTGCTCAAATGCCTGGGGAAGGTAACCGGCGGCACTACCATCCTGATTGGAATGAGTGGTGGTATATTGTCAAAGGTCAATGGGAATGGGAGATAGCTGGAGAAACTTGTATTGTAAAGAAAGATGATTTTGTTTTCATTCCGAAAGGTGTTGTACATAAGATCACAGCAACAGGCGAAGGCCAGTCAATTCGTTTGGCTGTAAGTAGAGACGATGTCATACACACATACCCAGAAGGGGATCATGAGAATAAGTAATATTGCGAAAGGAAGCATTTTTAATATCAAAATTGATTTTGAAAAAAGCAATGGATCATATATTTTTGACAAAAACTCCAAGAGATCTTTCTTGGATTTCTTTGGGATGTATGCCTCATTGCCCCTAGGTTACAATCACCCAGCACTGACGAGCGATGAGTTTAGAGATGAAGTTTTTAGATGCTCTCATACAAAAGTGACAAATTGCGAATTCATATCCACAGAAACGGAAGAGTTCGACTTGGAGTTCTCTGAATATTGTGGAAGAGGTGTTTACTCCAACTTTCATTATTGTTCAACGGGGGCGCTAGCAGTCGAGGCAGCGATTAAGACTTGCCTCCATTACAAGAACTATCACACTCCAAACATTTTATCGTTTAGGAATAGTTTTCACGGCGTTAACAGTTATGGAGGATTTGTTACAGATAGATTCTTTTCTTCGAAAAAGAGATTGAAGGGTTTGCCTGAAATGTTTTCAACAAAATGTAGCTATGACCTTGACGAGGTCGAAGCACACTTGGCGAATAAAAATAAACCAGTAACTTGTGTCCTAGTTGAGCCGATCCAATGCACAGCAGGAGACATCCATCATGACCGCAATTTCTTTACCACCATCCGTGAATTGTGTGACAAGTATGATGTACCTCTTGTTTTTGATGAAATACAGATTGGATTTGGAGCCACAGGGAAGCTATGGTTCTTTGAACACTTAAATATTATCCCAGACATTGTTGTGTTTGGAAAGAAAACACAAGTATCTGGACTAATGGCTGCCGATAAGCTCTCCGGAATCTTTGATCATGAAAACATACCTCGTTTAGAAGTTACTTGGAACTCCGACACTTTAGATATGATAAGAAGTAAATACATCACCAGAGCATTTAAGGAGTTGGGTGTCTTAGAGAATGTTGTAGCAAGAGGTGATCAATTATTTGACCAGCTTTCAAAATTAGATGGAATTTCTGGGCTGAGATCTCGAGGTCTGATAATTGGATTTGATCTGAAAGATACCATAACCAGAAATAAATTCATGGATACCCTATACGGCAAGGGAATGATTTGCAATTCTACCGGTGAAAGATCTATTAGGTTGCGTCCGAATCTTTGTGTGACTAGTGATGATGTGAGTAAAGCGTGTAAATTAATCGAAGAGGCAATCGAAGACATACAATGAAATTCTTTATCCCAATAAAACAAAACTCACAAAGAGTTCCGGAAAAGAACTTTAGGCGCTTGAAAGGAGTGCATTTGTACAAACATGTTATGATGAAATACAACGATTTTCAAATATTTGTCGATACAGATAGTGATGAAATACTCTCTGAAGTTCGTAAAGACCCAAGGCTTTCACACGTAACAGCTTACCGTAGAAGAGAAGATCAGCTTGGAGATAAGGTGTCAGTTTGTGACTTGATAAAGAATTTCATAACTAAGTTCAATATCGAAGAGCCAATTGTTCAAACCCATGTTACAAGTCCTTTCTTAACACCACAAGTGTTTGAAGAAGCATATTCCCACATGAATATTCATGATTCAGTGGTTTCTTGTAATACATATAATTCTCGTTTTTGGAGAAAAGAGGCGTATGGATATTGTCCACTGAACCATAACCCACTTCGTCTAGAGCAAACTCAAGATCTACCGGTATTGTATGAGGAGAATTCTGCTTTTTATATATTTTTACCATCAGTTGTTTTGGAAAGTGGCAATAGAATAGGTAAAAATCCTTATTTCTTCCCGCTCGTGTCCCCGCACAACATAGACATAGACACAGAAGATGATTGGAATCAAGTTCAAAGAATGCTGGAGAACAAGTGAAAAATATAAAGATATTTATTGTTACCTATAGAAGAAAGGAGATATTAAACAAAACCCTCGATACCTTGTTCAATAAGACGGACTTCTCATTGATACCTGACGCTGAAGTTAACATTATCAATAATCACTCTGATTTTCACCTAAACGATGAATTTGTGGGAAAAGTGAATGTTATACATAATAATACTCGAGTTGATTGGGACACAGGAAACTTGGCTAGGAATTGGAATGAGGCTCTAGTGCATGGATTCAAAGATTTAAATAACCCAGATGCCAAAATTGTCACCACTATGCAGAATGACATCGTCTTGCACCCCAATTGGGCAACCAATCTTCTGAAGTTACACAAAAAATACACCTTTGTAACAGGACAGCTCGGAGATAATATAGTTAGCTACAGACCGGAAGCAGTTAAAAAGATTGGTATGTGGGATGAAAGATTTTTGACTCCCGGAAACAAAGAGGCTGATTATTATATAAGGGCTTTGATCCATAATAAAGAGAAATCAATGATCGGAGACAAGGTGCATAAAAGAACATTGAATGTTCATGACTACCTGCCTCTTGACACTAGTGAGTATCAAGGTGGAGATTCTGATTGGTTAGAAATAAAATCTAATGAATTGTGGGACGAGGCGTGGTACCACACCACCCAGATCTTTTACTGGAAATGGAAAGATACTTGGAAACAACAACCAAGCTATAACGGCTGGCTTGTAAATTGGACTCAAGATTTTGTAGACAACCCACCTTCTGCGCCAAGTGTTCCAAGTTTCGTACAATATTATGAATTTGAGAAAGCAGTTGAACTAAAAGGTAAGAATTATGTCGGTTGGAGATCTGGGGATTTCTGGCTAGATGTTGGAAAACAAGGTGACATTGATAGTCACCCAACAAAAAAAGGACAAAGGTTAAGAAAATGATTAAATTAGTAGTTTTTGATCTAGATGGAGTTCTGGTAGATGCCAGAGAAATACATTACGAGGCTTTAAATCAAGCCTTGGCTGAAGTAGGTGAGGAGTACATAATCAACAGACAAGAGCATTTGTCGATTTATGACGGCCTCTCGACAACAAAAAAGTTGAACATGCTTACAGAAAACAAAGGTCTACCGGAAAATCTTCATGATCTTGTTTGGAGATTAAAGCAAGAGAAAACAATAGAAATTATTGATAACTTCACAATAGACTCGAGGATTTGTAGGATATTGAAAAAATTGAAGAAAGATGGCCATACAGTCGCTTGTGCTACAAACTCAATAAGAAAAACGGCAAAACTTCAATTAATAAGGAGAGGTTTTTTTGAACACATTGACTTTTTGTATTCGAATCAAGATGTTCTCAAGCCGAAACCAAGCGCTGAAATATATATGCGTTGCATGTTGCGAGCCAATGTTGACCCTAACGAAACAATAATAGTGGAAGATTCTCACCATGGCCGCAAAGCAGCAATCAACAGCGGCGGTCATCTATGTCCAGTCAAAAACAGCTCAGATGTGACTTATGAAAAAATTAAAAATATGATTGATCAAATCAATAGTGAAGAAAGTATTAAGCCCAAGTGGCAAGGAGGTAAGATGAATGTTTTGATCCCAATGGCTGGTGCCGGCTCTCGTTTCGCACAGGCTGGTTACACATTTCCCAAGCCATTAATTGAAGTGAATGGAAAACCCATGATTCAACTGGTTGTTGAGAACTTAAATATCGATGCTCGGCACATTTTCGTAGTACAAAAAGAGCATTATGAAAAATATAACCTCAAGCACCTACTTGGCTTGATCTCACCTGGCTGTGAAATTGTGCAAGTCGATGGTATGACGGAGGGAGCTGCCTGTACAACCTTGTTGGCAAAAGAATTTATTGATAGCGATGAGCCGTTAATTTTCGCTAACTCAGACCAATACCTAGATTGGGATAGTAACGAGTTCATGTATTCAATGGAGGCTGATGGTGTTGATGGTGGGATGTTAACCTTTACTGCTACTCACCCTAAGTGGAGCTTTGCAAAGATGAATGAAGATGGTCTCGTGGTAGAAGTGGCGGAAAAGAAGCCCATTAGTGATATCGCAACCGCTGGTATCTACTATTGGAAACATGGGAGAGATTATGTTAAATATGCCGAACAAATGATCGAAAAGAACATCAGGTTTAATAATGAGTTTTATGTTTGCCCCGTGTTCAATCAGGCAATCGAGAGTGGCAAGAAGATCAAGACATTTCACTTCGATGGAATGTGGGGAATTGGAACACCAGAAGACCTAAGAACATTCTTGGAGAGAGATAAATGATATTAATTTCCCACAGAGGAAACATAGATGGGATCCACCCAACTAGAGAAAATAGCACTGAATACATCTTAGAGGCCATGTCTATGGGCTATGATGTAGAGATAGATGTGTGGAAAGTTGGTGGCAAGTGGTTCCTTGGCCATGACGAGCCTGAATATGCGATTAGAGAGTCTTTTCTACACAAGGAGGGTCTATGGTGCCATGCCAAAAATGTAGATGCTTTAGAGGCCTTGTTGCCCCTTGGTATTAATTGTTTTTGGCACCAAAAAGACTATTATACTCTGACAAGTAATGGATTTATTTGGACATATCCAGGCCTCCCTCTTGTAAGAGGGTCTATATGTGTAATGCCGGAAAGGTACTCATCTGGAACTCATGATTTTTCCACATGTTCCGGAATATGCTCAGACAAAATAGGATACTTTAAGGAGTTGATCAATGAATCTTAAAGAGTTGGAAATAATTTCTCAATCTCAAAAAATATACGATGGGTTTAACGATTTTATGTTAAGCTCTGACATAAAGGTTTTTGGGAAAATGTTGGCAAGGACTTTGCTATTTGAGCAAGTAAAAGATGTGCCGGGTGACATCTTGGAGTTTGGAGTTTTCAAGGGGACTGGTCTGCTCACCTTTCTAAAGTTAAAGAGATATCTTTGTCCAAACACAATGAAGAAGGTTGTTGGGTTTGACTTTTTTGAAACAGATGGTTTGTTGAAAAGCTTAGCTAATCAAGATAAGGATGCCATGACAACATTGTTTAGGGATCGAGGATTTTCTCACGAGGAGTCATTCAAGCAATATTTAAACGATTCTATTTTGAGCTTTGGTTTTGCACCACATGAATTCGATTTGGTGAAGGGAGACGTATCTAAAACAATCTCAGAATACCTCTCTACACGCCCCGGATTGAAAATATCACTTCTTTATTTGGACTTAGATTTAGCCCAACCAACTTATGATGTCTTGTGTGAAACTTGGGATCGTGTATCTAGTGGTGGAATGGTTGTGTTTGACGAGTACGCATACCAACAATGGTCAGAGTCTCAAGGCGTAGATAAGTTCTTTGAGGACAGAAATGTTGAAATAAGATCACTAAACTATATGGCCCCAACGGCTTGTGTGATCAAAAAATAAGGAGTTGAAATGAAAGTTAACATAAGAGGGAAGGAGTTCGCCATTGGCGAATCAAATTTTAGATTTGAAAATAGAACCGATAACCAAGAAAGGTATTATGGAAACTATAAAATACCAGAAGAGATAGATAAAAAAGTGGCAATAGATTTGGGGTGTAATGTTGGTTTTTTTGAAATGGAACACTACAAAACTTTTGAGAATATCTATGCTTTTGATGCTAGCTATGAAAACACTATCGTAACTTTGAGGAAAATTTTGGCCAAAAATTTAAGATCCGATGAGGCAAAAAATGTTTTTTGCTTTAATTTAGCCGCTGGTAGTAAAACTGGTGAGATAACAAAAGTGTATCAACATATGTATAGTTGTGAATCGGTTAGTCCAATGACAAATAAGGATATGTTTACCTCGCAATATGGTTCGGTGTGGCAAGAAGAACTTGAGCCGTATCACAATGTGTTTACGATATCCCTAGAAGGTCTTTATGATTTCTTAAGCATTGATTATATAGACTATCTTAAGATAGATATTGAAGGCGCGGAATATGATTTTCTTTTGGAAAAAGATTTGTCTAGAGTTGGCTGCTTGGCTTTGGAGTTGCATGGTACGCTAGGGAAAGAGAGGAAGGATGCAATGAAAGAGCATTTACTAAAATATTTTGACATATATCATATTGAATATGATGATGAAGCCCCTGAACATTCAGAAATAACATATATCAACAAGAGTTTTAAATTATGATTTTAAGCTGGCAACAAATACCATCTCCACTTGTATCGGAGATCATGTGTCACAATTATGACGGAGTTGTTCTGGACACGGAGCATGGGTGTTACAACAATGAAACCTTGTATTCCTGCATACAAGTGATAAAAGCTAGCCAAAAGAAATGCTTTGTCAGATTGACTGAGGTGTCGAAAACGATGATTCGCTATTGTTTAGATGCTGGTGTCGATGGCTTGATCTTCTCAACGATAGAGAATACCGACCAATGTGAGAAAATTGTTGAATATTGTTACTACTCTCCGCGAGGAAAAAGAGGTCTTGGCCTAGTAAGACAGAATTTTTGGGGAGAAAAAGAATTGATTCAAGATGCCCCAATAATAATACCACAAATTGAAACAAAAGAAGCGGTAGAGAATTTAGATAAAATTTTAGATTTTGACTTTGATTACTACCTTATAGGTCCTTATGATCTGTCTTTGAGTATAAATATGCCCGGAAAATTTGACAACGATGAATTTTTATGTTATATTAATAAGGTGAGTGACCTAATACCAAAAGAAAAGATGGCAGTACATATCCCGACAGATGTCGAAGGGCAGATTGGAAAATACAAAGATTGCGCCATAAAATGCTTGGGAATGGACACCATAGCTATTATAGAATATAACAAGGAGAATTTAAGAAATGCTAAATTTTGAAAATATTGGAGAACGTTTTGTAGAAGTCGTTCATAGTAAAGAATGGCAAGACCTTCAAGCAAAGTACAACAAATGTAATGACATATATGTCCTAGGGCATGGTGGAAACATGGGCGTAGCTGACCACACAGCAGTTGACATGACTAGATTGTCTAATGGCACGAAAAATGCTATGTGTCCGGGAAGTTGCGTTGTAGCAACATCTTTGATCAATGACACAAGTTTTGACCAATGGATGGTTGCATGGTTACGCCAGAGAACATCGACAAGAACCAAGACGCAAATGAAAAAGTCATTAGTATACGGCATCTCTTCGTCTGGTCGATCCAAAGATGTTATCAAAGCCCTACAATGGGCTATAGCAAATGGGATGGAGGCTTGTTTGATAACTGCAAAACCTATAGAAATAGAAATCAAAGGCCTCACCCAAGTTGTGTTGGATGTTGATTATTATCATACGGCGGAATGTTTGACCCTACTCCTCCAATATGAATTAACACACGGCTCTGGAAATGTGTGTCCGCCAATTGGCCAAAACAGCCCAGAAGAACTAGAAAAACTTAATTGGAAGGGTGGTAAGATTCGAGAACACAGTTACCCGGACGAACAAGTCAATATAGGTATTGATTTTGACGGCGTAATTCATAAATGCTCAAAGGGGTATTATGACGGGACGATATATGATGATCCTATTGACGGAGCGTATGATGCCCTTGAGCGCATTTCAAAGGATTACACCATTATTGTGTATACTGCGAAAGCAAAACCAGACAGAGGGCTTGTTAATGGCAAGACTGGTACCCAACTAGTATGGGAGTGGCTCTTGCAACATGATATGGCTCAGTTTGTCAGCAAAGTTACAGCAGAAAAACCTAGAGCAGTTTGTTATATAGATGACAAAGGTGTTGAGTTTACTGATTGGAGCAGCTGTTTTCAGAGATTAGAAGAAAAAGGAATTGTGTGAAGATTTTAGTCACTGGACATAAAGGATACATCGGCAGCCATTTGTTTCAAACCCTCGAGACCATGGAACATGAACTTGTTGGTGTTGACTTGAAAGATGGAGAAGATGTTCTCCATTGTTTGCCAAATGAGGAGTTTGACTACGTCTTTCATTTGGCAGCATGTCCTCGAGTTTCTTATACAGTTGATCACCCTTCTTACACCATGAAGCAAAATGTTCTTGTAACCTCCACCTTGTTAGAGTGGGCACGAGATCACAGTGTAAGGAGGGTGATTTTTTCATCTTCAGCTGCCATCAACGGCAATGGAGATGGTGTTCCAACTTCTCCATATGGACTTCACAAATTAGTGAATGAAATGGAGTGTAAATTATTCTCAAATCTATATGGCCTAGACACGGTCTGTCTTCGTTATTTCAATGTATACTCCGAAGATCAGCAGTATGGAGGGTCATATTCGACCGTTATTTGTGCTTGGATGGAGATGTTAAAGAGAGGAGGTGCTCTTAGGGTTGACGGAGACGGATACCAAAGTAGAGACTTTATTCATATTAAAGATGTTGTTGATGCCAACATTGCTGCCATGGAAAGCCTAGGGGATTTTAATGGAAATGCATATAATATCGGAACAGGCACTGCTGTGTCCATAAAGTATATTAAGAATTTTATTGATAGTCGCTATGACATTGAATGGATTTGTGCTCCCGAACGTAAGGGAGATATAAAGCATGCCACAGCAGATATATCAAAAACTAAAGAAGACCTCGATTGGGAACCGACAATTTCAATCGTTGAAGGATTAAAAAGATGTTTCAAAGGAGTTAGAAATGAATCATAAATTATCAAGCCAAGCCATCGGCGCAATCATGATGGCACTACAAAAGTCTCTGATTGAACAATCGGATATCACACCAGTCCTATCTGGTTTTGAGATTCAAGTTGACGATTCTGGTGAATTGGTTGTAGTGAACCCGCCAATGGTTGAAGTCACAAAAGGCCCAGAAGCGGGTAATATTGAGACGAGTGTTCAATAATGCCTAGATATGTATATAAGTGCATAGAATGTAAAGAGCATTTTGAGGTATCTCATGGTATTTTTGAGGAACAGGAGTCGTGTGGCTTTTGCCACTCAACAAAGCTTAATAGAGTGCCTCAAATGCCTCATATTAAGCGCGAAATCTCTTCGGAGGGTGGTAAGGTAGGTAGTGAAGTAAAACGCGCTATAGACGAAAATAGAGCCCTTCTTGAAGAAGAGAGGAAGAAGCGGGTGGAGTATAAAGATGGAAATTAATGTATGGCTTGGGATTGCATTGGCTCTCTCGTCCTTGTTGAATGTTGTGTTTTTTTGGTTGCTCCGAGAGCAATCAAGTCGGCTATCTATTGTTGCCGATAATAGTTCCGATTTAATTGAACTAGTTAGTTCATTTTCAGATCATGTCAAAGCAGTATATTCTCTAGATGCTTTTTATGGAGATGAGACACTTGAGGGATTAATGGCACATGCTCGTTCCCTACGTGTCTTGTTGGAAGAGCAGTATGGAGAAGTTGCCGACTTGGCAGAAGCAATAGAATATCAAATTCAGGAGATCGACCAAAATGCCGAGAAAGAAGAAGAAAAAGAGCAACATGTACTTTACGCAGGTTCACGAAGACGCGATAGTTGAGTTTTCATCAACAGAAGATCATGACGTAAGAGAAAAGTTGTATACAAAAGTAATTCAACCTGTGTTTTCACAAATGGTTGATAAGATTGTTTTTACATACCGATTCACAAGCTTACCAGACATCGATGATTTGAGAGATGAATGCAAGGTGTACCTTGCCACGATTCTAAGTAAATTTGATCCTGCAAAGGGCTCAAAAGCATTCTCATACTTTTCAGTTATCACCAAAAACTGGTTTATTCACAAAGTCAAGAAGAACAAGAAGAAGCTTGAGAGAGAAGTTCCATTTGATGTAGCGGAGCTTGATCCCGATATTCACTTCGTTGACAAGAGTGAATCGTTTCAAGATAAAGCGATAAGAAAAGAGAGAATAGAACAACTTAAGGCAGAAATGTCTACTTGGGAAGTCGACTTTTCGAAGGAAAAAGAAAAGAAGGTCTATGATGCCGTGATGATCTTGTTTGATTCGGTTGATGACATTGAAATTTTCAACAAGAAAGCTATTTATTTGTACCTTCGCGAGATCACGGGAATGAATACAAAACAGATTGTATCACAACTAAACAAGATGCGCAAAAGATATCGTGAATTCCAAAAAGATTGGGATAATGGTGAAATTTAACTGAGAACTAATTAGGTTTATGAGCAGCGACAAACATATTAAAGAAGCGATAGATAACATCAGAAGTGACCGCGAGACAACTCGCGAGTTGCTTGATGATGCCATGAGATACTTGTCGGTAGACCAATCCCGACATCGGGATATGGGGATTACTCTCGCTAAGTATGTCGAGACGCTTCAACGATCAAATGAGCAACTTGTAAAGCTATGCGGCCTTATGGCCAAGAATGAAAAGACAGACGAGTTGACCGACAAAGATTTTGCTCAAATATTTGATCAAATTCAGAAGTCGGAGGACAAGTAGTGAGTGGTTTCAAAAAGAATTTACCAAAGCCGTACCTAGCACAAGTCCTCCAATCAACATCTGATAGGGCAAAGCTCACCGGAACTTGGCAGATGGATAGTTTTTATAACAATGCTATGGCATCCATCACAGATGGTCAATTTGACGCCTATTGTCTAAGTGGTATCAGAACAGAAGATAATACTGGTGCCGGCACGGATACCAATGATGCTTATCTTGATCCATTTGGGTATCTCTGGATAATTGCTTATCCTGATATCAGGATTTCAAAACCAGGGGACCCAAGGGCATTTTCCACCCCAGAGGAGATTATTGAATCCATAGGTAGTTTCAAGTCCTCTGGTTTTTGGGTAAGATCTAATTATTTAGCCAATGGAAAAGCAGCACCCACATTTGGTCAAAAGTTAAACATGTATTTCGAAGAGGGGTCGATAGCTAATTCTGATTGGTCGAAAGCCAGGTTTACAGACCCAGAAGGAATACCAGACTATGGAGATGGCTCATTTCGTAGATTAGCTAGTATTAAAGGCTTAGCAACTGCCCAAGGGGCTTTTGAGAATGGAGTTCCAATGCTCCTAGGAAACCAACAGCCAATAGCTAAATCAACAAATGAAGAAATAAATGCACTGGCTTTGCGATTTGATACAGAGAAATCTAGCTATAAAGCTAGGAACAAAGGTCTTATTGCTCGAGCCCATCCCGAGTTCCAAAATTACATAAAAGCCTTTATAACCCTATCAAAAGACAATGATGTGACAATTTACTTAAACTCTACCCATAGAAACCGAGCACAACAAGATAAGTTGATAGCCGAGCATGCTCGCGGAGACAGAAAGATAAAGCCTGCAGAGTATAGTTATCACCTAGTTGGATTAGCATTTGATTTTAATCCAATCTTGAAAAATGGTGACTGGGTTAAAAGTACCGCAAGTAAACAACAGTGGATAAAGACTGGAATTGTTGCAATTGGAGAATCTTTAGGTCTCCGTTGGGGCGGCCATTTCTCTACAAACTATGATCCGGTTCATTTTGACCTAGGCAAAAAAGTATCCTCAACCAGAATGAGCGACATGGTAGCTGCAGCCAAGGAAAAAGGTGTTGAAGGTACACAGATCCCAACTGGTCAAAAGGTGTGAGATGAAAAAAAGAGCAAAAACACTAGATCAATTAAATATTTGTGATGATATATCTGAGGTTTGTAAGTAATGTCATTTGAAAAAATAGTAGATCAATCGAAGTTGTGCGAAGACGTCAAGATCCAAGTAGAGCAAGATAAGAAATTTGGAAAACGAAGAGGGATTGGAAATAAACCAATTGACGATGCGCTACCAACTTATGAGAAAGCACAGGTAGAAAAAATCTTTGCAGATGGTAATAATAATTTTATTATCATGGGCAGAGATAGACCAGGTCATCCGGGTACTGGCTACGGCGGTAAAGGTGGAACACAATGTGCAAGAATAGATTTGATAGCCGGCATGGCATCAAACTTTCCTAGCAAAGGCCCCGATGGTAAAATTGTTTATGGTCCGCCTTGTTCTGGAACCATCGTTAACCCAAATTTCGCCATGGATGGAGCTAGAGTATATATTTCACAGAGAGCAGATATTGACAAGTATATGGGCCTCTCTCAAACACCTTTTGACTCGTCTCCCAACTCAGACCCAAGCAAAGATGGATTTTCTGCGATTGGGCTAAAAGCCGATAAGATTCGTATACATGCAAGAAGGGATGTAAAAATAGTCACAGGCCGTGGTAAATTTGAGAACGCGGGAAAAGACGGAGAGTTGTTAGCACATGGTGGAAAAAACGAAATAGTGGGAACTATTTCTTTAATTGCCGGCAATGGCGCACAGATTGCCGGTGCTCTCCAGCCGGTCATCAA
>Ga0098059_1000576_pt1 | contig 21407 bp, 14 predicted proteins | sample 20_taG_FD_92580 | JGI IMG/M metagenome (GOLD analysis project Ga0098059, IMG submission 92580) | Marine viral communities from the Subarctic Pacific Ocean - 20_ETSP_OMZ_AT15318 metaG | ecosystem: Environmental > Aquatic > Marine > Oceanic | place: Subarctic Pacific Ocean | collected 2015-01-19
AAAGATATTGTTCGACATAAGTTGATATCAAAATTATTAGCTCGATATGACAATAAATTTGATTTATCAGACGCTGATGCTGAAATAACAATATCTAAATGGGTAAATATGGAAGAAGCTAAAGTGCCATCTGATGGTTCGCTAGATTCTGAAACACATTATAATTTGCAAATAAAATAAAAAAAAGCTTGTTCCGTATAGGAAAAGCATCGTATACTATAACATTACAAAATGAGGTATGATATTAATAAAAATCAGCTGATTACACTCATATTGTTATTTACCTTGCAGATAGCAGTATGGTTTCAATTAAATGGACAACTAATATGGAAATGGTTTAGAGATAATCCACTTATGATATGCATATTAAGTATGCCTTTAACCTATGGATTTTGGTTAACTACTAAATTTGGTTACGCAGGCTTTGGCAATCTCTGGTCAATTCGTTTATTAGGATTTGCCACAGGTATGCTAACTTTTCCATTCATAACATATTGGTTATTAGGTGAAGGTATTAATATTAAAACAGCATTATCAATATTACTATCTATTGTAATAATGATTATACAATTTATATAATATAATAATATAATAATAATAATAATTAAATTATAAATTAGGAATTAAAATGACAGCAGAAAAAATATTAGAAAATTGGAACAAGTTAATGAAAATTATAGAAGATAATTTCTCAGGAACTTTAAAAGATAATATTTTAAAATTACACGACCACTTTGAAGAAAGAATTATTGAAGCTCCTGCATCTGGTCGACCAGAATATCATAATTGTTTTCCAGGAGGATACTTAGACCATGTTTTAAGAATTATTGAAACAGGGTTGGATGTTAAACAACAATTTATAAATATGGGTGTTGAAGTAACTTGTAGTGATTCAGATATTATATTAGCAGCTATGTTTCACGATTTAGGTAAAGTTGGTGATTTAAATACTCCATATTACATAGTACAAACTGATGAGTGGAGAAGAAATAAACTAAATGAATATTACACTTATTCAAAAGAGTTAGAAAATTTATCTGTTACTGATAGAGCTCTTTGGTTATTACAATATTTTGATATAAAAGTATCTCAGGAAGTATGGAAAGCTATAAAATTAGCTGATGGTATGTTTGATGAAGGTAATACTAAATTATTTAGATTAGGTACTAATAATCAGAATATTTTACATTATATTATTCATTTTGCAGATTGGATGGCAACTGTTGCAGAAAAACAACATTATGTACAGACAAAGGATTCTAATACTACTGTTAATACAATTAAAAATAAAAAAACAAAGGTAAGACCTAAAACAGATACAAATTTAGATGATTTAAAAAATGAATTTGATAAGTTGTTCGCGTAATGTGGTATATATACTTAACTATTTTATTTTTTGTGATAAATGTATTATTAGGAATAATATTATTTTATGCTTTACGCAGAATAGACAATTATGAACAATTTATAATTCAAGTATCTCAAATAATAGAATATACCAACACTAAAATTAAAGAAATAGACCATGCTGGCCATTTTGAATCAGATGATGAAGTGGGGTTTTTCTTTGAACAATTAAAAAATATTCAGGTTATGTTAAATGGAATTTTTGAAATAGATAACGAGGAAGATAATGCCGAGAAAAAAGAAAAGTAGAGTATATTTTGGTATGGATGTACAAGATGCAATCATAGAATACAATGCTACAGAAAACAATTCAATGAGGAACAAAATATATCAAGAAAAAATACACAAAGCCTTTGATAAATTAGCAGAAAATCTAATAAACACATTTAAATTTACTTATTTTGATTATGGCTTCGAGGATATAAAATGCGAAGTTGTAGCATTTCTTGTTATGAACATACATAAGTATGACCATACGAAAGGTTCTAAAGCTTTTAGTTATTTTTCAGTAGTTGCTAAAAATTATCTTATTTTACATAATAATAATAACTATAAAAGATATAAAACACACGATGATATATCCACAATAGATTTAGATGATAAATTTCTTAATAGAGAGAGTAGAAAAGAAAGAATTAAAGAATTTATGGAAGAAATCATCATTTATTTGGATAATAACATAACTAATATATTTAAAAAACCAAAAGATGTGGAAATTGCATATGCAATCCTAGAATTAATGAAAAAAAGAGAAGATATTGAAAATTTTAATAAAAAATGCTTGTATATTTTGATAAGAGAGATGGCAAATGTAAAAACATCAGATATTACTAAAGTTTCCAACATTTTAAAGAAATATTATAAAACAGCTTTGATTGATTATGATAAAAATGGTATTATCGGGAGTTCCAATCAGAAATTCTTTTAAAAATACTTAAAATATCAAAAAAAACACAAAACCCACTTTTTTAGTGGGTTTTTTTTTATTTTATCTCAATTTGTGAAAAATTAATATTTATATATGAATAAAAACATCATGGAGATATAAAATGGATGAAATTTTTGAAGGAAAGTCATTTCAAGACTTAACTAAAGATATTTATGATAATGCTAATCAAAAAAAGAAGCAAATTGAGATTTTAATTAAAGAAATGAATAAAATGATTTCTTCAATTGATGAGGTGATATTAGTAGCTCCTATAATTAAAGAATACCTCGAGGTTAGTGTAAAAAATGATGAACACCTCGTTAAATTAGCTGGTGTATTACAGCGAATAATTTCTAAATCGAAAGGAAGTGATGAAGAATCTGGTTTATTATCTGAAGCAGAAAAAGATGAATTAATGGTCACTTTACAAGAAACTGTTAATGATATGCAGTTAGAAAACGACAAAATAGATAACTTAAAAGACCAAGGAAGTAATGTAAATTAATGGGTAGTATTGAATATATCAATCCAGCAAATCAGAATAATTTTGGTGTAAAAACAAAGCATCCAATGCCTATATATATCCAATTCGTGCCTGGTATTGTTTTAGATGTGATTGTAAATTCTGAATCACCTGCTTATAATAAACCACAAGATATTAATGCAATAGTTGCTAAACCTCATTATGGGGAGTCAAAAAGTTATAAAATTCTGAATAAAAAGAAATATTACCCTTTGTTTAGAGGTATGGTAGATGTTCCTACTATTGGAGACCAAGTTTTGCTTTGTGATTTTGGTGATGTTGATTATTATTTAGGTCCATTAAATACTACAAACAATCCTAATTTCAATATAGACCATATGAATACATCAGACCCTAATATAAAAAATACTGATAAATATAAAAATAAAGTTACTAATAGAGATATAATAGGATTAAGTAAAAGTTTCCCATTATTACCAGTAGCTAGATTACAAAAGAAATTTAAAAATAAATTAGACCATTTATCAGATGAAAAAAGGAAAGATATAAAGGAAACCCACGGGGATATAGTGTTAGAAGGTAGACATGGAAACAGTTTGAGAATTGGTAGTAGAGATTTATACCCTAATATTATATTATCTAATTATAGATTACCATTTATGACGGAAGAATCTACAAATGACGGTTCTATTATTTCAATGACATCTGCAGGTAGTATTTATGATACATTAGGAGAAAACTTTATAATAGGTTCTGATGCTGTTGATGGTAATGATAAATATGTAGGGCAAGGTAATGATGGTGAAGAAGATAGGTATGATTATAAATTTGGTAGAGATAAAGAAGATAATCCTAAAATGGCAAATCAAATTTTTATGAATAGTGATAAAATCACCTTCAGTACACGGAATAATAATATAACTTTATCAGCACATAAGAATGTAGATATAGGTGCTGGAAATAATTTAACAATTAATACTAAAAATCTCGTAAGTATTGATTCTACTAATATTTATTTAGGGAAGCAAGCTAAAGAACAAAATGAACCATTAGTTCTAGGTGAACAATTAAGACTCATATTAGAGGAGATGGTTAGTATATTAGAAATATTTAAAGTTACTGCTTGTGTAGCAGGTTTATCAGGTCCACCTGCACCTGATGTATTACAAAAAATAATTGGATTAAAACAGAAATTAAGTAGTGCTAAAACTGCAAAATTTCAAAGTAAAAAACATTTTATAGAAGATAATTAGGAGTTACAATGAAATCAGATAAGTTAAATATATATATAAGAAAAATAGTAAGAGAAGAAGTTGCTATGGCAATTAATGAAGTTATTACAGAAATGACTAAGCCATCGCAACTCAATTTATCACAACCTAAGAAACCTAATAAAAAGAGAGTTGTCGAAAAGCAAATATATTCAACAAATTCAGTATTAAATGATGTATTGAATGAAACAGCACAAACAGCTGTATTAGAAGAAGGTGATAATCCTATTACTAAAATGAATAGTGTTATGCAAGCTTCTTATGGTGATATGATGAACGATACATCAAATGTACCTGCGGAAGATACAAGTGGTATGGGGCAATTTTTAAATAAAGATTATTCCAAAGTATTAAAAAAATCTTATGAAAAATCAAGAAAAAGATAATGGGATTAAAGTCTGATATAAAAGATGCTTTTTTAAAATCTATGGGTAATCCAGAAGATGAAGGTAATGTCGATGGACTTGCTTCAGACTTATCTAATGCCATAATTGATTGGCTACAAGACCAGACTTTTGAAATTACTGAAATGAGAGCGACATTGGAAGTTGATAGTTTAAATACAACTGGACCTTTAACGGGAGATGTGTTACCATCAGTAACGACTTCAACTGGAGGACCAGTAATATTAGGAACGAAAGGTGTTTTGTTACCTCCAGTTAATTTAAAAAGAATGGGTGGACAGGGTGGTACATTATTAACAGAAGGAAATGCTTGGATAAATAAAAAAACAAGTGCTTCAAAAGATTCATCAAAAGTGAAATTAGTGAAAGTGAAAAATAAATAATGCCAATATTAGATACAACTAAAAGACCACAAGTAGTAGATAGAGATGAATTAGTTTTCATAGGTATAGATTTACCTTTTAGAAAATCTGACGGTATTGAAGGTTGGTTTGCTTCTACAAGTTATTCTATTGACGCAGTTAAACAAAATGTAAAGTTACTTTTACAGACAAGAAAAGGTGAAAGATTGATGCAACCCAATCTTGGACTCGATTTACATAAATTTTTATTTGAACCACTCACAGATGATTTAGTTTTAAGTATAGAAAATGATATTGTTGAAACTTTTAGTGTTTGGTTATCATTTGTTACGATTCAAGATATTTCTATTGAAATGAATGAAAGTACAAGTGATGTTAATAATAATACATTATCTATAAAAATAATATTTAATTTAACACAAGACCCATTAATGCTAGCATCAATTACTGCTACTATAACTGCAGATGGTGCAGAAGTGACTGATAATCCAACTACAACAACATTAAATAGTATTGACATGGATAATACTATTGGAACTGGAGTATAATAAATGCCATATTCTGATAAAGATTTAAAAGTAACTAATGTGAATTATTTAAATAAAGATTTTAACACTTTAAAATCTGCTTTAATGGAATATGCTAAAACATATTTTCCAAATACATATCGTGATTTTAATGAAACATCACCGGGTATGATGTTGATTGAAATGGGTGCTTATGTCGGTGATGTATTATCATTTTATATCGACCAACAATACAAAGAAATGATGTTACCATTAGCTGAAGAAAGAAAAAATGTAATAAATTTAGCTAAAACTTTAGGGTATAGAGTGAAACCAACTACACCTGCTTATGTTGATTTAACTGTTAGTCAAGTAGTAGATGCTGTTGATGGCCTGAGTAAATTAAAGGTCCCAGATTGGAATCAAGCATTCACAATACAAAAGGATATGCAAATACAATCGACTGCAGATTCCAATACAAAATTTGAAACATTAGATATAATTGATTTTACAGTATCAGAGTCTATCGGGTTGAATTATGAAGTTGATACGACCAATAGTAGCACTGGTTTAGCAGAAACTTATAAACTTACGAGAAGAATGAGAGCAATATCAGGAGAAAAAAAAGAAAAAGTATTTAATATTGGTTCCCCATCTAAATTTTTGAAATTAACTTTACCTGAAAAAAATGTTGTTGAAATTGTAGATATTAAGGATGCAAATGGTAATAAATATTATGAGGTTGAATATTTAGCTCAAGATAAGGTACCAAAAGAAACACATTATACAGATGATACAAATAGGGATACTGCGTATATACAAACTAACAATGATGGTTCAACTACTGTAACTAATATTCCTATACCTTATACTTTAGAATATATACGAGCAACAAAAAGATTTACAACTGAAGTTAATGATAATAATACAACTTCTATAATATTTGGTAATGGTTTATTGAGAACAGGTACAACCGGTTCTTTATCAGATGGTTTTAGTTCAACTGAAAACGCGGGATTAACTATACCAGGTGATACAACAAATTATAATAAATCTATCTCACCATGGGTAGGTACTTCATTTTCTTCATTAGGTGAAACACCTGCAAATACAAATTTAACTGTTACTTATAGGATTGGTGGTGGTATTTCTGCTAATGTTGCCGCTGGAGAGTTAACTACAATTAATTCAAAAGTTGTATTACCAACTGGTGCTGATTCAGGTAGACAATTATCAGTTACTAATATTTTTCCTGCTCGAGGAGGTTCATCAGGTGAAACAATTGAAGAAATAAGACGAAGAGCTATGGCTCACTTTACAACACAGAATAGATGTGTAACAAAAGAAGATTTTGAAGCAAGAGTTATGTCGATGCCAGCTAAATTTGGTGGTATAGCTAAAGTTTATTGTGATAGAAGCGCTGTTGAACCTAATCATGCTGAAAATTTAAAAAATAATATTCAACTTTTAGCAGATACTGGAGCTCTTAACATAGAAAATATAAATAGTTACATAGATAATTTTTCACAAATAGGTGATATTACAAATTTACCATCTGTAAAAATATACATATTATCATACGACCAAAATAAAAATTTAGTACAAGCACCAGATTTATTAAAATCTAATTTGAAAAATTATTTAAATCAATATAGAATGATTACTGATGAGATAGATATACAAGGTGGTTATATAATTAATTTTGGTGTTGCGTTTGATGTGATTGCACATAGAGCAAGCAATAAAGCAGATGTTAAATTAAGATGTATAAATAAAATAACTGAATATTTTAATATTAATAAAATGCATTTTCATCAACCTATACAAACTAATGATTTAGAATATATATTGATGGGATTAGATGGAGTCAGAGCTGTAAATTATGTAGAATTGACACAGCAAAGCACATCTGATTCAGCTCAAATATTTGATACTAAAATATGGGGAGTCAGCAATACACCAGAAAATATTACTTCAAATGGACCTTCTTCAGGTTACGGGTGGGAATATAATTTCAATCAATTTTATAATATCACAGCAACTGCAGGACCTGGGTTCGTTCTACCATCTATGTCACCAGCAGTTTTTGAACTTAAAAATCCATCAAAAAATGTGAAAGGAATCGTAAGATAATGCATCATTTTATTTATGCTAAAAAAGATACTTGGATATCGAGTGGTTCAAATACTGACACGACTGGTATATCCGAAAAAGACCAAAATTTTGGACAAGACTCAATATTAGAATTAAAAAAGAAATTTTATAATGATAGTTTTGATTATCAAACGAGAGTTCTTATTCATTTTGATTTATCTGAATTATCCCAATCCATAGTAAAAGGTGATATAACTGAACCTAGGTATTATTTACGAATGTATGAAGCAGAAGGTAATCAGGAATTATCTACTGAATATAAATTGGTAGCACACACAATATCTCAATCTTGGGACGAAGGTATTGGTAAATTTGGTGATAACCCAAAAACAACAACTGGTGTTAGTTGGGAAAATAGAAATAAATTTCCAGGAATGTCTGCTGTAACATGGAGTAATGCAAATGGGATCCCATTTTTTATAACTGGTTCTAATGGTAGAATAGGTTTAGGTGGTAATTTTATTACTGGAAGTGGTGATGCATCACAATCTTTTAGTTATCAAACACCAGATGTTGAAATGGATGTTACTACAATGGTTAATAAATGGTTAGACAGCACGAATGATAATCATGGTTTACTTTTAAAATTTAGTGGTAGTCAAGAAATGGATAACAAAACATTTGGTCAATTAAAATTCTTTTCTTGTCAGACACATACCATATATCCACCTAAATTAGAAGTCAGGTGGGACGACCATGCACCATGTACTGGTTCAAACACGGGTAGCTTAACACCATTGTCTATGAGTGGTAAAATAGATAACTATGTATATATGAAAGGGTTAAAAGAATCCTATAAAGAAAATGAAAAAGTTAAATTTAGAGTTGGTGCTAGAAAAAGATATATACAAAGAAGATTTGATACATCAGTTCAAACGATAACTGGTTCTTACATTCATGAGGGTAAGGGATTTTATTCAATACAAGATATAGCTACAGGAGAAACTATCGTTCCTTTTAGCACTTATACATCTATGAGTTGTGATACAACTTCAAATTATTTCATTCAATGGTTAAATGGATTTGCACCAGATAGGGTATATAAAATATTGTATAAATTAAAATATGATGATGGACAAGAACAAATATTTGATGATAATTTTGAATTTATAGTAAGAAGGTAAGGTTATGGCAACAAGAATTGAATTACAAGAACAAGTAGTTGGTTATTTAATACAATCTATTATTGAAAAATACGAGCCTACGGAAATCCAAGAATTTCAAAAATCTATAACAGATGGTCAGATAAAACAAGGTGCAACCTTAGGTGAAACTGTTGTTTTATATCAAGAAGATTATCAAAGTGTTAATTTTATCAATAGTCCAAGTTTTAAATTTTACATAGATTGTCATGCAAACCCTGGTGTATCGGGTGGTTATAATAATTTTTCAAATTTAACATTAACATTAAATTCTCAAAATGGTCAAGTTAGTTTTTCAATGGCAGCAAATGCAAACATAGATGCAGACCCATTTTTTGGTCAAAGTTGTACAAATATACCTAATTTATTTTTAGCAGCTGGTGATATTGCTATATTAGGTAATTTAAGTCAATTAGTTGGGTTAACACAACAAAGTACATCTGTAAAAACAGACCAAGCTGATTTATATTTAGATACAAATATTTTTGAATTATTACCCGAACACCAAACAAAACAGCAAAGAGTTGATGCCTTTTTTAGTGAATTTGAAGAATTAATAAATCCACAAACTCCTACTTTTGATATGGAGGGTTTTTGGGACGATACACAAACTTCTGCTTCTTATGATGACAATAGTGTTTCATCTGATAAAGTAGATGGATATATCACACGGGTAGAATCAGAAGCTGATTCAGAAAATCAAAACAAAACTTTAGAATATATTGCACAAAAAGTTGATACTTATTTAGAAGATTTAACTGCTGTATCATCACCTGAAACCTTATTACCAGAATATGAAGAACAATCAGCAGGTTATTTGAAAATAAGAAATTTAAACCAAATGATTATAATAAGAAATCAAGAAGGTAATGATATTGGTTTAGAGGATTGGGAAACAGATGGATTCACAATAACGATGTGGGTTAAGTTTTTAGATAAAGTAAATGATGGTACTTTATTTAATTATGGTAATCCTTTTAGAACAACTAATCCACAAGGTTTTTCTTTAGATACATTTATTAGTGATGATGAAAAAAGATATGTTAGATTAACTGCTAGAGAAACATTAGATATTACTGGTGTTGATAGAACAATTGATTCACATGTTGGTAATTCTGAAAATCCTAAAAAAGCAGATGTAACTCAAGCAGCAGATTCACAATATACAGAAATACCAATTGATTTAAATGAATGGTATTTTATTGTAGCGACTTATGATACTGCAAAAATTAATGATAATATCACTAATAATACATACGATAATAACCCTTATTATTGGAATGGTAATATAGATGAAAATGGGAATTTAACACATGATTCAGTTACATTAGGTAATAAATGTAAAGTAGAAATAATTTCAAAGACCGACTTGCTTCGAGCAAGAGGTTATAATGTATAAAGGTCATGAGTAATGGAATATATACAATCAATGCAAGAGTGTTTTTATGAAATTACAATACCAAGGCTTGGTAATGATGCAATTGAGGATTGGACTTTAATAGCTCTCACCTTTTATCAAAGAGAATTATGTGGTTTATCTTTAAAACCTGAATTAAATGCTACTCCCGGAAATCTTAGGTTTATAATTACAGTACAAGGGAATGATAGTACAACACCAGGTACTGAAAATTATCCTTATTATTTTCCAATAGATTCTCCACAATTTTATGATTTACCGTATGATATTCAATTACAAATTATAGCTAGTACAAGACCAATATTTTTATTACAAAATAAAAGAAAACTTAAAGATATTCGTCCGTTATATGGTGGGGTACCAAGTTGGCAAGATAAAACATATCATGAAAATATTATACTCAAATTCCTAGCTGACCCTTCACCTGCATTATCAAACATGATTACGGAAATTTGCCACGAAATAACAAATATGAATTGTGCGAACTTAGATGAAAAAACATGTCAGATTAATATTGCCAGTTTAAGTCGTATAGAGATACTAAAACTATACGATGCAATGTTTTCAAATATAAAACCTGAAAGACCAACAAGACCAGAAAATACAGTTACACCTTATCCTAATTTAACATTCGGTTTAACAGAGGATGGTAAAAAATGATATGTACTGAAATACATGATTTAGGTTATGGTAATAATTTGATAAATATGGCTTTATTGAATGTTACTAAAATGACAATTGCACATGCAAATACCACTGATTCACCTAACATAACTTTCCCCACAGCAACTACTGCCACAATTGGTGATGATGGAATTCTTACGGCTTTAAATGATTTACTTAATCAATTGGATACAGATTGTTCACAATTTGAGAGTCCTACTACCAAATGTGTTAATTTTTTCCTTGGCCAAGGTGTCGGAGTATTTAATACTGAAAATGGATGGTCTGGTAATTTAAATAGCTATTCACCTACTAAAGGTTATTGGCTGAATGTAAACCACGGTTGTACATTAACATTAGAAGGTGAATGTGCGTTTGACCCTTATTTAACTAATGACGATAATACAGCTGTATACGATGATACCATTGCTCATTTATTTAATTGGTCAGAACAATATTGTGAAGATTTAGGATTAGGAGGTAGTGGAGTTTCTGATTTTCCTTCTATTTATATACAAGGTGGTAATGTAAAAACCTATGTTGGTATAACTTTGCCTCCATTAGATGAAGGTATTGAATATAATTTTGGAACAATAATGAATAATTCTTTTTTTACAGTTGATGCTTTAATGGACTATGGATATGACAGTCTTGATGCCGCACTTGAAGCTGAACCAGATTTAACACCTATGATGATATGTGATATGGAAGGTTTATCAGGAGAAGGATTCCCGTGTTGGGAAACTGATACTTATATTACTGCTGCTTGGTGGGATTACGAAGAAGGTTTGTTTGCAGAAGGTTCTAATGGATTTTTATCTGATTTTTATATGGAAGGTGAAGAATATGATACAGGTTGGGAATATAGTTTTGAAATATTGAGGTCTGGACGAGGATTGATGATAGAATCTGGGCAACCTGGGTGGTTAAAATGGAAATTACCCGCGGAATATGCGGTATGGGAATAATACAAGGAATTAATAAATGTCTGTAAGTTCACTGCAAGGATATATATATGCTATAAAACAAGATTCAAATGGCGATCCGTTACCTGTTAATGATTATGACACTTTGGTTGCATATGTTATTTCCAGTGGAGAAATAGATGCTTTTAACGCTGACCCTTATAATTATATAGAATCTCAATGTTGTTTACCTGGTGTGGATGCTGGATGTACTACAGCTTCCCCTTGTAGAAAAATGATTGGGACACCAGATACAACTCCTAATTCTGAAGATGTTTTTTATAATAGGAATTATCATGCTTATCACCAAACTAGCAATGTAAGATATTATCAAAAAAATAAAATAAATTTTAAATCGGTAAATGATGTTAATCCAGGAGATTATGTATATTTTCAATTAATTAATCGTGAAATAGGGGTAGAAATTGATGGAAGCTGCGAGTATGGTGCTACTGGAACTGGACCTGATGGATGTTGGAACCAACCAGGTACGGTATATGAATCTATTTCAGTAAAATGTGGTCAATGGAGTGATACGGATGCAGTAGAATGTAGAAATGGAACCAATGAAGGTGATTTAGCTTTTAATACTTATTATGCTACTGATAATTCCACAAATAATTATTTCTTTGGAAGATTAAGTTCAGCAGGTGTACAATATAATACTTCTGGAAAAGCAGCAGAAGTTATTTTCCAAGCACCTCAAGGTGCTCTGCCAGGTGATTTAAACCAAGATGGAGAAGTTAATGTAATCGATGTTCTTGCGGGTGTCAATTATTTGATTGACCCAATTGAGGACCCATTATCACCTGAACAAATTGCTATAGGTGATTTTAATGGTGATGGTGCATATACTATCTCAGACATGTATAGGACAGTTCTTGAAATTCTTGACCAAACACCTGCCGCATGTACAGCAATATCGGGTACTGATTGTGGACTTGAAGTAGGTCAATATTGTAATAGTTTTATATTTGAACAACCAACAGCAGATGCCACTTATATTGAAATAAAAACATCTGAATATTTAAGTTGTAATATAGGTGCTATGGAAATTGATTTTCAGGATGAGAATGCTCAAGTAGATTCTGCAACAGGAGCAAATAATAATGTTGCGTCTGTAAGTACTACTGGAAATAAAGTAGTTATTTTTAATTTTAGTGGCGCAATAGCAACTGGGCCAAATCAACTTATAGCAACTGTTAATTTTCACAGTTCTCAAATACCTCCATTTGATTCTATACAGGTTACTGATGGTTCTGGTACTCTATTACTTCCTGCTGTACAAGGTTGTCCTTATGCTAATTCTTGTGATGATGATTTTGGAAGTGTACAATTGATATATCCAGCTTGGTCCAACTTAAACACATGTGATTGGCCAGAACAATATTATAATTGTAATGGTAATTGCTTAAACGATTCAAATCAAGATGGAATTTGTAATGAATTAGAAGTACTGGGTTGTACAAGTGCAACTGCATGTAATTATAATGCAAGTGCAAATGTAGATGATGGCTCGTGTTCTGAACCCAATAATTCTGCAACATGTTGGAATGATTATGATAATGATAATGATTATGAACAATCTGTTCCTAATTTAAATTTGGGTTGTAATGGTAGTATAGCTCATACTTGTGAAACATATTCATCTACAATTGGGCAAGATTATGTTACTAACCAGGGAACTTTTACTATCGGTTGTACAGATGCATCTGCTTGTAATTATTTAGCAGGAGCAGATGGTTGTAGTAGTGGGAATTTTAATGATACAAATTGTTGTGTAGCTGTAAACACAGGAGCATATAATTGCAGTGGTTTAGGTTATGATTGTGGAACAGCAACAGATTGTGGTGGAACTGGTTGTTATGATATAGTAGATGATATGTGTGGTTGCCTCTCTGGTCCAGGTTTTCAGGATTATACTTGTTTACCATATTGTGGTACATCTGGATGTTCTGATACTGACCCATGTTCGACACCAAATACTTGTGGCGATTATGGTCATACTTGTGGGCCTGGAAATGGAGATTCTTCTACTATAGCCAATGATTGTAATGGTTCCGGTTGTTGGACACCTGATGGAAATTGTCCATGTAGTGCTGGTAGCAGTGCAGTTTACACGGACCCTTCGACTTGTCCTGCTGGATGTGGTGGTGGTGGTTGTAATACTGCTTGTAATGCAGTTACTTCTTGTGCTGACCAAGGATATGATTGTGGAACAGCAACAGATTGTAATGGAACTGGTTGTTCTATGTTTTCAAATTGTACAGCCGCAGGTGGTGACCAGCAATATTGTAGTGGGACTTATTGTGATGAAGCATCTGCAGAATGTATACAACAATCATACTATGGAGTATGTGATTGTAATGGAGAGGTAATTGATGGTGTTTCTTGTGATTGTAATGGAAATATTTTAGATGAATGTGGAGTCTGTGGAGGTGATGGTTCTGATGATTTAGGTTGTGGTTGTTTTGAACCAGGACCTTCAGGTTGTAATAATTGCTGCGAAAATGATTATAATAATGATGGTTGTGTAGCATTGTCTTTAGATTGCGCAGGAGTATGTGGAGGAACATCACAAGCATACGATTGTAATGGTTTTGATTGTGGAACATCAACTGATTGTGCAGATGCAAATCCTTGCTTCAACTATCCAGAAGGAGAATGTAATTGTTTTGGAGCTGTAGCAGACTGTAACGGTGAATGTGGAGGAACAGCTGAACTTGATGTATGTGGAGTTTGCGGAGGTGATGGTTCAACTTGTTGCCTTTCTGATAATACAGCATTTAATTATGGTGATGCATCAAATCCATGTTATTATATGCCAAACGGGTCAGGAAGTGTTGATGTAGCTGATGGTGAAAATTGGAATGAAGTTGTTGTATCTTTTAGTTTTTGTAATCATAATGGTACCAGTTGTGATATAGATGATTATTTGATTAACCCTAATACAGGTAATGATTGGAATACTGATTGTGCACCTGGTGGTGAATTGTATAACATAAGTGGGTGGACTGATTGCACACCAGTGAATTGTCTTGATGATAGTACATGTGGATACTATTTTAATGTAATGTTTAGTTTTAATGGGGCTGAGTATGCACATGGATTTAATCAAGATATAAATCAATCAGATTTATTTATAAATGCTATCGGTGATTATTCTATCACAGCTAATATAACTGAACAATTAGGATCATTAGGAACGGAAACAGGTACATTATGTTATAAAGTTATGGTTATGGATCCACATGAAGGAATATATTGGCCAGGAGCAATAGATACTAATAATACAACTGCTGATTTAACAGCTGCATTAGCATTACTTAATGAAACTTGTATTGATATTACAGCACCAGGACCTGTTGTTCCAGAACAAGAAGATTTTGAGTTTATAATACAAGACCCGGATGGAAATCCATTAGAAACTGTACATGACATTAATAATGGTAATCAATATGAATATATAGAAATAGTTGTAGTTCAACCTGAATTACAAGATGGTACTGAATTAGAATTCCAAAACTTTAGTTTATCTGATATTTCAATTGAAGATGAAGAGGAATGGTTGTCTAACCACCCAATTGAATTAGTAAATCCTAGTGAAAGTAGTCTTTTATACCCTTCTGAACAAGCGGGTAGTGTAAAAATTAAAGTTAAAGATGTATCAAGTGATACTGATGTTATTATTTTTTATCAAGCAGGGTACGAAGGAGTAAATGGATCTTTAGGTTGGGTTGACACAGAGGGTACAGAAGAAGATTTTTCAGGTAATTATGCCATAGAGTTCCCTTTCACAATAACTGATACATATCATTATGGTTGCCCTGATGATGGATATATAAATTATGACCCTGATGCATCTGGATGTACACTTGGTGATTTATCAGATTTATCTTGTTGTTGTGGTGAATTACCATCTGAAAATTTTGATTGGTTTACTGGATTTTATTTAGATGGTGATGTAGACATAACAGCTGAAAATATAATTCTTGACGATAATTCATCATACGAATATACTTTAGTTTTACAAGAAAATTCTGCTTATAATACATGTTGTGATGGTGGTTCATGTATAGATTTTGAGAATGCACTTGGAGACTATCCAACTTTAATGGTTGAGTCAGGGCATATAACACAAGAACAAGATAATTCAAGTGTTGCCTTATTCACTACTAATGTTGAGTGTCCAAATGATAATCAACAAGGACCATATGGGTTAAGAGTTAAAGCAAGAAATCTTTTTAATATATATGGTCATCAGTTTGCAACAGATAGGCAATTACAAATATTTGACCATGACGGTACTGCACTTGGAATATCAGGCTATGGAATTCAAAATATTAAGGTAGAAAATAATGATATTTGTGGTTGTACGACTCCTGAAGCAAGTAATTATGCTCCATTTGCTGTTGAGGACGATGGTACTTGTATTATTTATGGGTGTGTAACTAAAAAAGATGAATTTAATAATGAATCAACAAGCCAACAGAGTGATGCAAATATAGAATGCACTAATCCAGCTGCACAACTTTATAACGGAAACCCATGTACACCTTGTGAATTTCCTTGTCCAGATACCGCAAATACTACAACGGGTACAGGCTTTTGTCCTAATAATGATAACGGAGACCCAAGATTTTATTATTATGATAGTAGTGTTGAAGCTGATTGTTTAGCACCAGTTCAAACTTATCAAGATTCAGATAATGATGTTTTATTTGATACAGAATTTCTTTTATGTGTAGATGAAAATGACCCTTATCCGGGTTGTACTGATACAGATGTGTTGTTGCCATCTGGTATATCCTGTAGTGATGGGTGGGAAGAATATTTTGTATATGATTCACAAGGAGTACCAGCCGATTTAGGACAATGTATTGGTACTTGTAATTATGTTTGTCTTGGAGATGATATAGAAGCTTTTTGTGCAGTAGAAGGCCCCGATATATATCCAGATGCTATAGATGATGATGTAGTAGATGGTTGTAATGTAGATTGTTCTGGATTTAATTATAATGCTGATGTAAATTATTATACATATTGTACTTATAGTGATGTTGTGTTACCAGGAATTACTTGGAAAGATGTTGCAGTTGTAGAATTAACTGAACACTATGGTGAAGATTATGCTACAGATACGGCGTTTTGTCATCATCCATCAGTAGGATGTGAAAATTTAGGGTTCGTTGCAGAAGAAATATTTTTAGGTTACGACTCGGTTAGTCTAAATAACGAAAATACTACTTTTGTTGGTGGTCATACCTTCATATTAACAAAGAATTCATTAGATGACACCCCAAATAATATGACCGAAGGTGAGTCAACTGGTTTTCTTTATATACCCGCAGTACATTATGATTCCGAAATTCCAGGAAGTTCTTCATATAACATTAGTTTAACGGTTTCTTATAAACCAAATTGTTGTGTAGAATCAGTTAACACAGGTGTATTTCCCGAATGTGGACCGGGTTGTGATAGTTGTACCGAAGAAGAAACACAAGTTGTTGCAACAATAAACATTGCCGACATAGATATATATGGTTGTACTGATGCAAATGCTTGTAATTATGATACTGGTTGTATAGAACAATCTCCAACAAGAGACAATTGTTTCGTTGATGGTGGTGATTTAGCATGCTGTCCAACGATAGATGATGGTTCTTGTAGATATTCTGATTGTAATGGAGAGTGTTCTTGTTCGGCAAGTACAACTAATATTCCATCTGGTAATAATAATAATTCAGATGTAGCAGTATGTGACACCGCAACATGGGCTGGATGTCAATCTGAACATAATTTATTATGCGAGGGAAATTATCATTATGATAGTTGTAATGATTGTGTACTTGAAACGGAATGTACACCTGGTATACCAGGAGATTGTTCTTGTGTAGCAGATTGTAATGGAGATTTAGATGGTGAAGCTTACATAAATGATTGTGGTGAATGTGTAGGTGGTGAAACTGAATTAGATGGTGATTATATGAAAGATTGTGCTGGCAATTGTATGCCAGGTTCAGTAATAGCTGATACGGCATGTGCTGGAACAGGATTTGAATGTACTAATGATAATTGTTTACAATCAGGTTATGATGAAGATGATATAACATTACCTGCCAGTTATAGTCCTAGTTCAGGGAGCTGTTTTTGTTATGACACTCATTCGGTGTGGATGCCAATTGCTAATCCAACTGATTATACCGATTGTGCAAATGCAGATGAATGGGAAGGTGAATATGTACTTTATTTCCCATCAGGGGGAATACCTGTAGCTGGTTGTAACGATTTAACTTGTTCTCATAACCAAGATGGTACTGTAAATAATACTGCTGGATTCATGGAATCTGACAGATATCGATATTTTGATTTTTGGGATGGTGATGAATTTATTACAACAAATAAATTAGGACATGATTGTGCAGGAGTTTGTCATGATGGTGTGTATGATAATGATTTAGCAGCAAGAGGTCCTTATGATTTAGATGGTGGGAATGATGGATTTAATAATTGTTGTACAGATGAGGAATTGATTTCTATTTGGTATTCTAATGATGGTGATAGTATTGGATACGGGGGTATATTTGATTTTTGTACTTTTAATGCAAATATTGCAACTTCTACACCTGACGGATATGGTTCATGTTCAGATTGTGCTGTAAATGGTACTGATTGTAGTTCAGTAATTACTTGTAATGATGTTTATACTTATTGTTGTGATGATAAATATCCTGATTATAATTGTAGTAGTAATGCATTAGACCAATGTTTTAAATGTGGTGGTGATAATACCGTATGGCCAGCACAAGTAGATTTTCCATCATTGTATGGTTCCGGAACAACTACAATTTATTGTACTGATGTAGATGTTCCACATGAAAATTGTACAGCTGCAGATACTATTATAACGATTGACCAATATTCAGATACTTACGCAGGGAATACTTGTGTAGGTTGTAAAGACACAACTAAATATTGTTGGCCAACTGGTGAATCTGGTTGTATTAGTGCTATTGCTGTTGGTGGCAATTGTCCAACAACTTGTACAGTGCAAGATAATGCTAGTGTTATAAATCAATATGTTTCCCCTGCTTCTGGTACTTGTACATTTTCACATCTTTGTGGTATTGCAGAAGCTTTTAATTATGCACAAGATTGCTTTGATTATGGTTATACATGTTCTGGTAATTGTGTGTATGAACCGATTATTTCAAATATAGTAGTTAGAAATGCTGCAATAAATTGGGACCAAACAGGTATAATTCCAGTTATTGGTTTTGATATTACTGATGCTAGTGATTTATATTCACTTAGTGATTATAATAATTGTCAGAAAAATTCGTTTGCTGATTGTATAACTGATAGAGATAATGTAATGGTTGAACTTAGTGATGCATCTTGGATAGATGGTTGGACATTGGAAGGCTCAGATACAACAAGAACATTAAATATAACACCAAAGGTTGGTGAAGATGGTATAGGTGAAACCGATGTTGCTATTAAAATAATAAGTCCACATTTTTATTATACTTATAACAGTAGTGATACTTATAAACAATATTTTGAAAAAAATGAAACTGCTACAACATCGGTGGCATCAGTATCAAATGAACCAGTTGTTCAGTCAGCAACAACAAGTATAGAATTACCTCGAGGGGGTAGCCAAACTATAACTTTTGGAGTAACCGATTTTGACCACAACTTTGGTGAATGTCTTGGAAATGGTTGTACATTAACAGCAACATTCCCTGGAAATACTACTGAATATGGTGGTGGCGATTTATCAGTTTCAGTCCCGACACCAACTAATCAACCTTGTGCACAAAATGTTGAATATTTTGGTGTTGCAGAACAAGTTGACCAGTTTTGTGAACAATTTCAAATAACTATTTCAAATGATGGTTCACCAGTTCAAGAAAATGTTGTGTTAACAATAGATACAAATGATGGTGATGGTAATTTATATGAAAAAACTATAAATGTAAAAGCACCTAATATTCCTATAACTATTGATGATAGTGATTGGGAAATAGAGGCAACAGTAAGAATTGCAGATGGAGAAAGTTTTGCTTATAACACAATTCAATTAGGTGCTGTAATTGACCCTGGTGAAGATTTCACTAATTCTGATTTTCAAACTGGTGATTATTATACATACTCTTGGGAACAAATTGATTGTCTTAATGGTGTTACCAAAGGAACTACTTATTGTCCTACTGTTTCAATATCAGATAGTAGTGTAGCTGAAGCATATTTTCAATTTAGCAATACTTTTGATTTTACTAATGATACTTCAACAACAACTCCAACAGATATTACTTTACAATTTAAAGTTACTGTAACTGAACATGATACAACTAATACTAATGTGGGTTCAACGGATGGCATTGTAAAAGTTCCAATCCAACATATATCAGGATGTTTTACAGATGGTGATACAATAACGATGGACGCAAATGCAAGTTGGGGTACAACGGGACAAAATTTTGAAGAAAACAATTACAACATTTTAGCAAATATTGATTATTGTACATATTCTGGTTGTGATGGAATTTCTTACACGCAAACCGATATAAATAATGGACCATCAGTAGCTTCATTTACAGATGTATGTGCTATATGCTGTGGTGGTACAACCAATACTGATTGTTCAATATGGACAAGTATAACTGTTTTTCAAGGTGATTATCATTGTGATGGGACATGTGGTGGTGTCGATAATAGTATATCTTATTTAGATAATTGTAATGTATGTGGTGAATGGGACGCAGGTTCAGTTTCAATTCATAGAGATTGTAATGATGTATGCTATGGCGATGCATATGAAGATGATTGTGGTTATTGTTGTAATTATGACGGTGCATTTGAATGTAATTATCAACAAGATTGTAATGGTGATTGTTTGGGTACAGCTGTAATAGATGATTGTGGTGTTTGTTCTGGTGGTGGTAGTAATCACACAGCAAATTCAGATATGGATTGTGCAGGTTTTTGTTTTGGTAATTCTTATGGTGATGTGTGTGGTGCTTGTACTTGTGGTGATATTCTTATAGGACAGGCATCAGATGGAACTGCAACAGATGATTCTGGTAATTCGGTATCACTTGGTAGTGATTGTAATTTGACAGCTAATGAAGCTGATGTAGGATGTGGTTGTAGTCAAAGTGCATCAACTGGATATTATTCTGATACTGATGGTGACGGGTTAGGAAGTGGTGATAGTGTTAATTATTGTGGATTTGTAGGAGCCATTACACCTAAAACTTGTGATTTTGGGAGTTTCACACCTGAAACTGATGATTGTTTAGTTCCAGATGGCTGGGTATCAAATAGCAGTGATAATTTTCCTGATTTTTATTGTTTAGAAAATGTTGTAGCATGTTCTGGAGTATGTAATGGTAATGCATATTATGATGATTGTGGTACATGTTATTGTAATGGCGACTCTGGTGATTGTAATGATACAGAAAATGTGAAAAAAGATTGTAATGATGACTGTACTTGTGATGAAAATGGTGAAAATTGTACAGCATATGAAGATGATTGTAGTTATTGCTGTAATTGGAGTGGTGCAGAATATTGTAATTATCAAAAAGATTGTAAAGGTGCTTGTCCTAATGAAGTAGGATATGAAAGTGCATGTGGAGTATCAGATTATGACACGATTACTGCTGGTAATACTTGTGGAACTGATGCATGTGGTA
>Ga0098059_1000578_pt1 | contig 21353 bp, 16 predicted proteins | sample 20_taG_FD_92580 | JGI IMG/M metagenome (GOLD analysis project Ga0098059, IMG submission 92580) | Marine viral communities from the Subarctic Pacific Ocean - 20_ETSP_OMZ_AT15318 metaG | ecosystem: Environmental > Aquatic > Marine > Oceanic | place: Subarctic Pacific Ocean | collected 2015-01-19
GTGAACGTGCCGCCCGCTAAAGGCATTTTTGTGGCAATTGAATTCGTAACAGTGGTGCTAAAGTTAGCATCATCACCAAGCGCCGCAGCCAGTTCATTTAATGTATTAAGCGCGGAAGGCGAACTGTCGACTAGATTACTTACAGCCGTATCAGCGTAGTTTGTATAATAAGAACCGTGTTGCCCATCTAATAAATCAGCATCTAAACCAGAACTTGCTCCATCTACGGTCTTAACCGCCGTTAGTATTTCACTTGCACTCTGATCAGCTGTAGCACTGGCTTCAATACCGTCTAATTTGCTTTTAAGGGTATTGGTGAAGTTATTTTGTGTAAGCCCACCATCGCCTACAGAGTAAGTTGTATTCGTATAGTTACCAGAGTGGATATTTGTTGAACCTTGATCTGCAGTCCAATCAACATGCTCTGCGGCGACGAAGCCTTGCAGATTGTCGTGATTAACGATTGCTTCGATTTCACTTGCGCTCTGATCTGCGGTGGCACTGGCCTCTATGGCATTTAACTTGCTGTGGTCTGCGTCAGTGAACACGTTGCTGTCAGTCGCTGCTTCGACTGCCGCTCTTATCTCTGCATCAGTCTGATCCGCAGTGGCGCTTGCTTCAATGCCGTCCAGTTTTGACTTCAGCGTATTTGTGAAGTTATTCTGAGTTAAACCGCCATCCCCAACAGAATAAGTCGTATTGGTATCGGTTGAAGCAATGGTTACTGTGTCAGTACCCGCATCTGTTGTAAGCGTAACATTTGAACCCGCCGCTAGTGTAAGTGTATCAGTGGCGGCATCAGCTGCTACAGTGCTTTGCCCCGACACAGCAACATTTGAAAAAGCATTTTGATTGGTGTCACCGCCGCTTGTCGCCGCTATAGTCCCATCACTGGCTATAGTAACATTTGTCCCTGCGGTAAGTGCCGCCACTACGTTTGCTGTATCTGTAACGTCTGCGGATGCCTCTATAGCATTTAACTTGCTGTGGTCGGCATCGGTGAAAACATTACTGTCTGTCGCAACCTCGACAGCCGCTCTGATTTCAGCGTTAGATTGATCGGCTGTAGCACCATCTTCGACATTGAGTATTGTGCGCAAGCTAGAGGCGCTAATTTCCTCTATAACCCCTGCGCCAGAGCTATCTCTGCCCAACACAACATTTGTTGCTGAAACATTCTGAATCTTGGCATACGTTACTTGGTCATCGCCAATGTGCGCGGTATCAATTGAGCCATCTACATATTGGTCTGAGTCCACCGAGTTAGCTGACATATGAGCTAGGTCAATTGCGCCGCTAGCAATATGCTCACTGTCTACTGCATCGTCAGCTATTTTTGCCCCAGTAACCGCATCAGCCGCTATAGTGGTTGCCCCATCTGCTGACGATGTTACGTCACCTGTGTGGTTGGGGTGAGAATAATTGTTAGCACTTGCAGCGATACCATCTAATTTTGAATGGTCTGCATCGGTAAACACGTTGCTATCTGATGCAGCTTCAACTGCCGCACGAACTTCTGCGTTGCTTAAAGCGCCATTGTCAACAGCTTCTGGATTGCCGGTCGAGCTATTGAACCCAAGAACTTTGCCTAAGCGACTTGCCTTGGCTGGAAGCGTCATATTATAGCCAGCTGCTTCAGAGTCGGGCGCTTTGATTGATCGATCAATTCTGTCTTGCTGATGCTGGGATATGACCGTGAGCCGGTCTAATGCATCCTCATGCAATGCCGCCGGGAAGGCATCGTTGGCCACATAGTCAGTGCTCTGCGTAATTGCTGTGTTTCGTAAGATGGTTACGAGCACACCAGTTCCTGGCGTGTTGCCTGATGTGAATGTGACGTTGCCGCCCCCAGCATCACCAGCCCCGGACACAGTGTAATGCGTGGACAATGTTTGCACGGTTTCAACACCAGCTGTGCTCGTCAAAATGACTTTGAGATCTGCATCGGCGTAAATCTTAAAGGCATAGGCAAAGGCTGTGGTGCTATTATTGCCGGTGTATTGATTGACCGTAGTTGTCGATGAAATCGTCATTGATTAAAAGTCTCCATGAGATTTGTCGCGTCATCATAGCGTTTCTGCATCTTCAAACTGAGGCTATCGCTGTAAGTTGGATCAGCCGTGAGCATGTATGCTTTTGCCAAATTCCGAGCGTTCCTAAAGACAGTATCGATCTGCGTGTGTAAGATTTCACGGGCCAGATCATCGCCCTGCTTTGTACGCTCGATCAGCTGGTGTATACCTTCTGATTTCAGCAGTTCTTCAACGCCCAGCATTTCAAAGCCTTTAATGCCACCTTGCAGGGCAAAGACACCGGCGACTTGATGGTAGCGGCTTTCTTCCTCTGGTGAGAGCTCTATCTTTTCCATAAGCTCGCCGCCCATACGATCACCCATTAAAACCTTGCCGGGCATTTTGGGGCTGTAGCGCACATCAGCAAAGATCTGGGATACCGCGACCACGCGCTTATTGTAATTTTTATTCGTATTGAAATCGTTGCTGCCAACAGCTGATGAATAAAACGGGCTTAGCAAGTCAGGGCCGCGAGATCCATCAAGCACTTTAACTTGGCCGAAATGATTACGTCTTGGCGGCAAAGTTTTAGAGAACCCTGGGATCTGTGATTTAATCTGATCGAGGGCAGTCCTTGCATTTCTTACCACGGGATCCCCTTCTAGCACCCCTGGCAAACCCGATTTTTTAACTTGTGCAACAACGCGCGGAACACCGGATCTAATGAAATTATCAAGAGTGCTGCCAGCGTAGCGTGTTGGATCTTGCAGCGTAGAAACGAGATTACTGAAGCCCGACATAAATGTTTTGTCAGTGAGCTGGTGCGCAAACACTGCAGCCACATGCCCGGCTATTTCCTGATAAGTTGCTTCATCAAGAGTGCCATCCATCATCAGTTCAGCTGCATCAGCGCCAATCATGAGCGTTGTGGTGAAGGGTTCAAACGCCATATAGCTAATCCATTCACCAAGCGGATTTTCGTCCGTGACGCTACCCGGCACTCGTATTGAATATGGCCGCCAGCCCTGCGCGCGCAGATTGGCTTGCATACCAGGATCAGCTGGGCCAGCTCCAGAGATGTGTCCTTGTGCAGCCAAACCACCCATAACCAGCGCAGCGCCAGATCCCAAAGACATTCTTGCTATGGCCATTTCGGCAACTTGTTTGTCGAGCTGAGTAGCGCCGGGCTGAAAACCTCGCGAGATTTGGGAACGTATTTCTGCGCTCATTAAACCCAGCGGTGTCCGGTCACGAAACACATATTTGAATGCGTTGTATGGCGTTTTTAGAAATGGAACAAAATATCTTAGACCCGGCACTTTTTTCATATTTGAAAACGATTTGCCTACTGCGTCGAGGTCAGTTTGCAATGTCGCATATTTTGCAAAAGCATCGGCAGTTTCAATAGCTGTTGCCGGGGGATCATAAAGAAAGTTTGCAATGTGCGAGGCTAAGGCATCGCCCTCAAGCCCTTGAGCCTTACCCGTGCTTAACGCATTTTCATATAAACTCATGCGCGTGGCGATGACTTTAAAAAATGTATCTTCTGCTTCCAGTGCGCGCGTTGGTACTCGGCCAAGGGTCATAATATTGCCAAGAATATCAACTGCTGTCGCTAGCCCCCCTTCTTGCATACCTTCTGAGCTGAACGCTTTGCCTGGGCGAGATCCTTTAAATCCTTCAATTTTACTTCCAGCAACAACGCGCTCACCTGTTCTAAACGCGCGGCCAGCGCCAGCAAAGGCATCTGTCATTGCCATGACAACACCAAATATTTGAGCGTTACCTTGTGTAAATGTAGTGCCGCCAGCTCCCCCCATTCCACGCCGAGCTGCGCCGATACCAGCAGCAACATACGTTTCTGGAATATTTGCGAATGTGGTCATCGCAGCGCCCACAGTATTTTTAAAATGCGTGATGGGTGAGCTGAGAAGCAAATTGATCCAGGCTTCATACATTGCGTCAGAGAACCGGCCAAACTTTGACATGGAGCCAAGCTGCGCAAACTTGGCTTTTTGGTGCACTGCTGTTGCCTGTTGATTATATGCCTTCGCCATTTCACGAATGTCGCCGGTGCCGCCAAAGTCTTCAAGCATACCAGTTAGATCTTTAGCGCGCATCATTTCTGTATCGCCAGCCCCGGATCTTGCCGGTATTTTAAACGAGCCCAACGCCCGTGCAATTTCAGTTTGTGAGCCTTTGATATTGAACTGCAGCTGCGCCACCAGCTCAAGCTGCGATCTAAATTGGAGCGCTTCCTGATCGCCGCCAAATTCTGCTTTCTTGGCTAAATCATCTAACTTTTTAATTTCAGAAATAAGAAGATCTCGCGCAGCCAGCATTGTTTCAGCAAGCCCCTGACCTTCAATATTTATAACGCTGCCAGCCGGTCTGTTTAAAATAGCGTTGCCAAGCGCTGCCTCATCCATACCCAGAAGGTCAGCCATTTGCCTGGTAACGTCTTGAGTTATTTCACCGCGCTTGGCTTCGGTTATTTCGCCCTTGTATTGCTGAGATATAGCTTCAATCGTTGAAAGCACATTGCCTTCGTCGGGTATCTTTTCATCTCCCCTAGAGCCCACCGCTCTGAAATCAGAAAGCATACCGTCACCGTCAACCGGCCTTGGGTTTGCGATGCTTGCAAGCACATCGGCAGCGTCACTATCATCGATCTTCCAGGTGTTGCCGCGCGCAAATCCTTCATAGGCATCCGCATTGCTTTGATCAAACTCTTCACCAAAGCCGAGCTCTTGCATTTCTTCCGGGCTATCAATGGGATTTGTTTCTAGAGGTGAAGGCTCAAGCTCTTGTTCGTCTAATCTTCGGCGCGCCTCATCTATAGCCTGGCGCATCTCAGGTGCAAATCCACTGCCGCCAATAACTGTGCCAGCATCCGAAACTAATGGGTCAGGCTGAACAGTTTCTGGCACAGCATCACCGGCTTCAAGCTCTTGTAGCTTGTCCAGTGCTTTATTAAGCACATCGCCTTTAGGGCTTAAACCTTTGCCAATACCACGGCGCAATAGATTACCAGCTTGCGATGCGAGTTCGCCAAGGCCAGCAACCTCAACCCCCTCTTCTGGGTTGATCTGTTGGTTTTGTTCAAGATCCAAAGCCATCTGGTTATCGAGAACATCATTGCCCTGGAGCGGAGACAAAAGACCGCCGGTGGCTGCAGCCTCTTGGGCCAGCCTATCTGGTGCGTTAGGATTTATGGACATGCTTTTTGAGCGGTTAGCTTTCGCTACCGCCTTTCACCTTTTCAGTTATTGTATGTTTGCTTTTAAGCGTTTGCTTTTTTAACTGATCCCGTCACATACAATTGCTGTGACGTTTTGCCTGTTTGTTTAGCAGCGATCTGCCTACGCAGCTGCTTAACCACAAAATCATCTTCACTAGCGCCCTCCGCTAGTTCATCTTGTAGCTGTTGTTCCAAGGTATTCGCCATAACTCGTACCTCCAATTATCCATTCTGATCCAGAACGGTCAGTATTTTTATATACATTCGTTTCGTAATTTACAACGTCTGCATATGTTATTCCTTCTATTTTGCTTACATCTCGCAAGACTTTTCGCAAGTCTTTTCGTTTTTGGTCAAATATTTTTTCAGCATTTGCTGGATCAAACGCATCATCAAACTCTGGAATGTATTGGAACCGTATCCCAACCAACCCAGCTGTTGCATCATCTGTTCCAGCTTGCACATCTACTCGATCTGCTTGGCGCGCATCTGTAACAAAGGTAAACCCGTCAATGCCTTTTGCTCTTAGAATGGCAGTGATTTGCTGCGCATAATCCACACCCTGTCTTTCTTTGAAATACACCTCAACGCCTGGTCTGGCATTTTGTGTACCGTCAGGAACTACCTTAGATAAAAACACAGCGTCTTGATCATATTTACGCCCAGCCTCAACCAACGATTTTGTCACCTCGCTTGGGTCAAAATCTGTCTGCGTCACAATTTCAAAATTTAACGCTCTTTCAGTATCGCCCATAAATTCGCCAAGCGTGTTGTTTGCTTGGTAGGCAATGACTTTTTGATCAGCTGCAAGTGGCGCAGTCAGCTCACTTGCGAGCTCCGCTTGCTCTGGGTTTGTCGGGATCTGGTCTGGCCGCTCTCTCGAAACACCAGCAACAAATCTTTGCGGTTCACCTTCTAGCGTTTGCAGCTCGGCCTTTGCAGCTATTTTGCTTGCGGTATTATCTTTAGTGGCTTGTGCCAAGCGCGTGGCATATTCTTTGTCAGTTTCTTTTTGTAATTTTTTTGGTGGGTTAAATTTTGCGTTAATTATAGATCTTAGTTCTTTGACCCGATCCCTGTCTGGTGAACCACCAAAGACGCTTTCGTAATCCATCGAGCCGCCTTCGCCAGCCTTTGATGTCCATCCGTTTGCAGTCCATTTTTCTTTTTCCATGAACCAAACAATGGCTTGCAAATCATCTGGGCCAATATCCCCCAAATTTGGATCAAACGCTTTTATTTGCCCAGCGTTGTTTAGCGCGCTTGCTGCTTCGCTAAAGACTTCCTGACCAAACCCAAACTCGCCGCCAATGCGTGGATCATCTAATGTTGACCCCGTCAAATGTTTACCGGCTACAGCTTTCTCAGCTGGTGGTGGTATCCTTGGCAAATTGGCGATATCGCGCAAATAACGTGCAACCCAGACATCAATAGTTGCTTCGTTACCAAACCCAATTAGGTTGCCAGTAAAGTTTATGGTTTTAGGCGATTGGTTTACTTTGACCTGTCTGAACATGTTTAGCAGGGCTTCTGTCGCTGCCGGGCTGTTTGCTCCAAACATTTTACCAGCAGCGTTTCTTATTAACCTAAATTCATCTTGTTCGTCTTTGTCTCTCGCAAATAAAGCGCCGCCTTTTTTACCACCGCTCGCAAGATGTTCTTGATACGCTTTAATTTCAACGTCAAACTCGCCGCGCACAAATTGTCTTAGAACACTCAGTGAGTTCTCGTAGTTTCGCTGCACATTGGTCTGCGCTGACGTTGCCCCTAAAATGTCTGCGAACACATCAGCTAAGCCGCCAAACTCCTGGCGCAAACGTGACCGCATTGATCGATACCAATTTGCTTGTTTAATGATATCAATAGCTGCTTGATCCCCAGCCTGGGCGCGCGCCAACACCGCATTAACATCGGTAACAGTTTGATCAATTAACCTTTGCCTATGGACAAGTGCCTTCATTCTGCCTTTAGGCGTGTGAAAGGCATAGGCTGGCTGTTTCCATTTGATCTCTACATTGCCTTCTTTATCCAGCGTAAAGACCGGCCCCTTTGCATCCACGTTAATTTCAATTGGCAACCAGCCGTCACCTTTTGGGTACTCATTTTTAATTCTCAGCGCTTCCGTTTGCGCTTGGCTAAATAGCTCTTGGTTTAGTGTGCCATCCTTTGTTGCAGCTGCCTTTAAGCTCGCTGTTTCTTTTCTATTCAGCTTGGCTGTTTCTTGCGCTGCCAAGTTGCCCAGGTTGCTACCAACAACAGGCATCTCGCCTTCCTGGGTTAATCGATCACGCACTGCTCTAACCACAATAGGAGCTGCATCGATGGCACCGACAAACGCAGGGCCAAGTGCTAGACCAGCTCCACCAGCAATTAAAGTTTGCGTTGGGTCAACGCCATCACGAACACCAGCCTCAATCTCTACGCCCTGACGCAATAAGTCATCGATAGATCCGTATGCACCGCCCTCAAGTGCGGCTATGACGTATGGATTTTTCAGCTTATTTTTTAGCGCTTGCGCAAAAGTTTTTTTCGTCATCTGCTTTGCTGCAGATCTACCAATAAACCCAAGGCCAAGCGAGCCAAGCCCGGCATATGTTGTCGGATCTGTCGCTAAGCCCTTAAACATGCGCTTGGTGCCGTTCCAGGTAAAATTAGGGAGCTCATCATACATTTGCATCATCACAACCATGTTGAGCGCAGTTTGCTCATCGAGGCCGCGCAGCTTCACATAGTCAGCCGCCATCTTGGTCATATTGTAATTAAACTGCCCCATGAACTCGACGCCCCACCGGGCATAGTCTTCATCAGTCTTCGGCCCTTGCGGCCCTGCCAGCTGCATAGGGCGCGGTGTGTTTGACGGCGCGCCGTTCCACATCTCATAAATATGTCTGCTGCTTTTTGCCCACTGCGCACCTTCGGGTGAGCTGACATCCACCAATTCATCTTCAGCCAAACCGCCATCATTTTCAGCCTGGTCAGACGATGCTTGCAAGCTTGCATTGGGCGTATTGGTGTCCATGACATAACCGGGCTCAATACCTACTTTTAAACTGCTCTGAAGGCCGCGCATATACGGGCCGTCAGTGTACTGCAGTTTATGCCGCTGGTTCACATAGTCTTCGACAATATCACTCATTATTAAGTTCCTGAGTTTTCTATAGAGTTACCAGGGCCAGGTGCAGCTGTTTCACGCCTTGTTCGCTCGTAAAACTTGCGCAACAAAATTAACTGCTCCATGTCTGCAGCTTTTTCAAATTGGCTAATGTCATCATTTGCATTGATTGCGGCTTGCGCTTCAGCCATCGCTGGTTGTGTCAAAACAAAATTAATATTACCTGGGCTATCAATGAGCGGAAAGTATGTATCCATAAAGCGGCTTGTTAATCCAACAAATGGCAGTTCTCTTTCTTCGCCCTCAGTAATTTGATCACGCAGCAACTCAAACGCTTCTTTTGGTGTAAAATTAGGAGAGGTTGCCAGCTCGTAATATTTCACCTTCGCATCAAAAAACCGCTGATCTTTAGCGGCATCTTCTGGTGTTGTTTGCCCAGCAATAGTAAACTGAAAACCTTCTTCATCACGGGCAAAGCGCGTATTAATCAATTTATCGTATTGCCTGAGATCGCGTAACTCTTTTGCTGCAGCTGAACTTGTGCGCGCTGCACCGGCTGTATCAAGGATTTGCAACACGCTGGAGAGCGTTGATACTTTTACACCCTTATTATTTTCAACGAGCTGCAGAGCTGCATTTCTTACTGCCGTAATTTCTTCCTCAGTTTCAGCCGCTCGCGCACGGTTTAAAATGCCAAAAGTTGCTGCACGATCTACTGGGATATCCGAGTCATCAGTGAGCGCATCGCTGACTATTTTAGCTATCGAGGTGTTTATATCCCCATCTCTTAACGCATCAGAAATGTCATCAAGTTTTGGCTTGTTATTGCCGGTGTCTTGAAAATCAATAAGCTGCGCAAGCAGCTCTCTGTCGTTTTGTTTAACTCTTTGCGTTTCTTCTTTTTGCGCAGCTGCACTGCTTGCGCGGTCTTGGGACTCGGCCTCGTTTTGCATCGCTACCGATGTGGTTAGCGCCTGATTGGCCAGCGTAATGCTTTTGCCTGGTGCAATGTCTGGGAATGCCTTGCCGTCCAGTAAGTTATTAACGAGCTGATCTATCACTGTTGTGTTGCCAGTTTGCTTGGCATTCAACAGCATTGTGCGAACTGTATTTTCTTGGATGTTTGCCTTTGTGCCGCTCTCATATTCAAAGACTTTATCGGGGCCAATCAGACCGCGCGCGGCCATGTTTTCAAAAACACTTGCCGAACTTTTTTGCCCTGCGCCGTCAATTCCGAAAAGATACAATCTAGCATCAGCTTGCTGGGCAGCATATTCTGGCGATGCCGGGCGCGATAGAACGTCTTGCGCCTGACGCACCTTTTTCATCTCAGAATTAAATGCAGCTCCGATCTGACGCCGCCGAGCTTCTTTGTTTATTGTGATCGACGCATTTGTCAGCGTTGCCAGGCTTCGGTTTTTAAAACGCTTGGAAACGACACCGTCATCCAAACCTATGGCCAGTTTTGACACAAGCAATTGAGCTCTGGACTTAAAGCTTTTTGGCCCCTTTCCCATAACAACGCTTGGGCTTTCTGTTTGCGTCTGCAGCTCCAGATCCGCGAGCTGGGTTGCAAACATGACCTCGGCCTCATTCAGCTCGGTCTGCCGCTTTTCTGTGAGCATACGGCTGTACAGATCCATTGATTGGTTCGCCAGCTCTTCACCAAAGCTTGCAAGCGCGCGGCTATCCTGGCTCAGCGCGCCGGGGCTGGCTTGCGTTGTCAGCCTGGATGCGCCCTGCGGCGTGGCCATCTGCGTCTGCGAATTATAGACAGGAACCTTCATGCAAACTTCCCGATTTTATAGGCGTTCATGGCACCGCTCATCAATGACGATCCAGCTTGGATCTGCCCGGCACGTTGCGCTGCTTTTCCGTACATGCGCTGCAGTTTGCCTTCGAGCTCTGAATTTAGCGCAGCCTCTTCGCGCGCCTGTTTGCCCAGCTTGATATTGTAGATATTGCTGGCTATTTCCGTTTCAGCCTCTTGCGCCGATTCCAATTGAACTGCCAAAGCAGATCCGCTGGTGGCCACGACATTGTTGTGCGAAAACGCCATGCGCTGGGCATCCGCAAAGTCTTTATAGTTTTTGCGAAACTTTTCGACCTGGGCGGTTTCAATAAACTCAACGCGCTCTGCATTAATCCGCTCGGCTTCTGCATTGCGATCTTGCACCTGGGCATTGTAATCGTGCGCTGCCTTCGCATCATTGCCAGCTTGGATCTGCCCGACAGCTGTCACAGCCGTACCCACGGCGTTCATTATCAATAATGCTTCAAGTCCCATTGAACCAAGCCATCCTTATAAAGTCTTCGCCATTCTGGCCGTAGCGTTTCATCAAGCCTTCGTCTTTGAAGCCCATGAATTTTGCAAAGCGCAGCGCCTCTGGCCAATCAGCTCGACATGCTGCTTGCACTCGCCAGAGCCCCAAAGCCTTTGCGGTATTTTCGTAAATGCCTGACCTTGCCAGGCGCGCAAAAGATCGTGCCTTGAGATTGATGCGCGCGGATCCAAGAAACCATGCCTCGCCCACACCTTCCCACATTTCAGTGATGCCGACACAGGCCACCAGGTGACCATGATCAAGCACCGTGAAGCTCCAGCCGGGCCGCTCTAAACTGCCAGCGTACTGCTTCACAAAAATCTGCTTACCCGTGCCAGAGCTCAGATCGCCATCGATCAGATCTTTGAGATGCTCTTGCCGGTATTCTATGACCCTCATTCGTCAAATGTGACAAGCCTTGGGAAGAGGCCAATCACTGTCATCGGCAGCGGCTGATCTTGAACAATCACAATATGTGCGTCCTGTTCGTACCCACCTCTAAACTCGATTTCTTTATCGCCGTTGAACAGATCCAGCGCCTGATCCATTTCATCTGACGCTGTGCGGAACTGTATGCTGTCGAGCTCTGTTTCGGACGTACCCACTCTAGCGCCGACTGTTTTGTGAAACCTGACGGTCATATCGTGGATCCGTTTGATCTTGCCCTGCGCCGTGCCTTGCTGAGAACCGGCATCAATACGCATGGTTTGAACTACAGATTTATAAGGCAACCCGATATGCACTTTGGTTGCAGAGACATCTAGGCTTATTGAGCCAGAGCTGACGGTCTTGTCATTATGAGCCGCGCCATTTGTCAGGATGGAAACAACCTCTCCTTCGAGATGATCCAAACCCGATATGCTGTTTGCGGCTGACCCGGAATACGTCAGGCCGCTATCAACAAAAAAGGCATCAGATGTTTCTGTGCCGAAATCAAAGTTGGATAAATACTCGACATATTTTTTTGTCGCGCCATTGATCGTGCGCTTCACAACCATATAGAAATCGTCTTCATCCAGATCGCCCGGAACACAGGCCACGCTTTCGACAACCGCATTGCTTTCATCTGTAGTTGCCAGGCGTGTGGTGTCGGAGCTGACCACAGTCAGCAAACCGCCAGCTGATGGGCTGGTTTCACGAATTGTCACAACATTTGACGCCGGGTTTGCCACGGTAAAATCTGCATGTGCGTTGATTGCTGTATAGATATTGTCAGCGGTTGTGTCGTTGTTTGTGTTTGGCCTAAACCCTGTTGATGACGCTGGCGCAGAGCTGCCAGCTGCTTCAGATGTAAAGGTCACCAAAGTGCCGTCTGATTTAGTAAACTTGAGTGTCGTACCGACTGCAATATTTGCATAATCTGTCACGGTCACTGTGCAGTCATTAAAATGCCCACCGATCAGATGCGAGTGCCAGGCCACCACGCCCTCTTCTCTGCGATAGGTTAGTGCGGCCATTTTCCCGTTATCAAGCGCCACCCAGAGCACGTTGTCCGGTTCTTGCTGGTACGCCATCTCTTTTATGCCGCCACTGGTAATGTGCTCGGCCAGCAGCGTCATGTCCGGTGCCTGGTAACTATCTGAGCTGAGATCAAAGACGAACTCGCGAATTTTACGCTTGGCGCGCTGGGTAAACAGCGTGGCGTTGCCAATGGATATTGGCTGCATTGTAGATGATCCATAGGTGCCTTGCTTTAGGATCTGGGTGGTGGTGGGCGTTAGTGGGCCTTCATTGGTGCTTGTGACCGTAAACTCGCCGCCAGATGTTCCGACTTGCAAGTGTCTACCGGGCTGCAGATAGCGAATTTCATTTGCCTGATCACTGGCCAGAGTAAACGCCAACGGATCAGCATCAGCTGTACCAGGCGTAAAGTTTTCAAAATCACCCGACTTGGAAAAGTGGATGGTTCTTGGTTGGGTTGTTGTGTTGGCAAAGATCAGCCGCTGTTCATGCAGCGCCACTTGATTAGGATATCCTGTTGTGCCAGAGAAAGCGCCCAGCTGAAAGTTTTTATCGGCCACAAGATCGCCCGTCACTGTGTGACCGCTATCAGCTGTTTCGTTGCTTAGATCCGCACCGGGCTCTAGCAACATCGTGGTGGCTGTGACCTGTGCGATTAGAACATTGGAAACATTATTGTCTGTGGATCCGGTGACACTGACTTGCATCCCTGCCTCGAACCCGGCGTCTACAAACCCACCAGCGGTATCTTCCAGCCTGTCATTATGCTCATTGCCTGTGGAGCTTGGATCGCCCTCATGAAAGCTAACCGTTGAAGCGGTATAGGACGGGCTTAATTCTGCAACCCCTCTTTCATTTTCTAAAACTAGAATCTGTGCAGATGTACTATTGTTAAAAGTTGTAATTTTAGCAAAGCCGTGATGAAGTTTGACCAGGCGTCCAACATCCGTGGAAACAAAGCCGCCAAATGAAGAATTGCTTGCTGTAAGAGTTGTACTTCCTGTTCTATTTCCAGCTGTAAAAGTTGTTATAGTTGTGTTTGGATCCAGAAACGGGCCGCGCACAAAGGGAACCTCTGTGATTGTCCAGGCTGTGTGGCTTGTTCTGGTGATTTTGCGCGGTGCATGGGAATGGTGCGCCACATACATTACATCATTGGACTGCGTGAACTTGAAATCTGCGAGCTCGTCGTGGCCATAGGGCGTTGTAATCTCTACCGGGGATCCGCTTGAAACCACCGTGCCGCCATCCTTGTGGATGCGGAAATAATCATCACCGAACTCCAGAATGTAACTTTGCTCAACATTAAACTGAAACGGAATAAGCCGCGCATTGTGCGCGCTGTTCTTTACCTCACGCACAAAAATTGTGCCGGGTCTGCGCGCCACACCACCTTGCGGATGCACCGTCATGTTCTGCAGCTTTTTCGCAGCCTGTGTATACTTTTGCAGATCCACACGGCCATCTAGCTTCGGCGAAAACTCACCGGCAGAAAAATTGGTAAAGGCTGGGGAAACTTTTGCCATCAGTACCTGGAACTAATAAATGTTTCGGCTTTGAGCGTCTGACTGTCGCTCAGCACATTTGAGTTGATTACGTTGTCTTCTGTGGCGTCAGTGAACTTGGCCTCTTTGAGCTTGGCCTCATACTTTGCGTAGAGGCTGTTTGACAGGTTAACCGAGCCCACCAGGGGATAAGCGATATCATGCGCCAGCGCGGCTGAGATGGTTTCTTGAAGGTGAATGTCATAAACGCTGGCATCGGTGATGCGGCCCACATAGATCATCTTGATAGTGCTTTCATCGCAGAGCAATTTGCGCCCCTCGATTTTGTAAATGATATCCGGGTCATCGAGCCCAAGAACTCTTAAACAATGTGGGCTTGTTGGTAGGGTAAACTGTTTGGCAAACTCGAATGTCGGTGCCGCGCTATCAGCTGCTATACTGACGCGCTGGATCAAGCAGTTCCAGGGGTGGGATCGAAACACGCTATCGCGCACAAACGCATATCGATCATTAAGTATGCGCGCAGCCTTACTGTCTTCTGACAGGGCTGTGATTTGCGTTGCACCCAGCTGATGCAGCGCAGCATTTGCGATAGCTACGTCACTACTCATTGCCTACCTCATAAAAGAAAAAGGGGCGGCTGGGCCGCCCCGATCATTTAGCTTTGCACATATAGCATTGTGACAGCGATTGTGCCGGTGCCAGCAGCACCGCCCATAGTCACTGTAACCACTTTGCCATCTTCGTTGGCGTCAACCTCTTCGCCGTTCAGCAATGCAAGCGTGGCAACGATGTCCACAATTTGCGCTGACGTTGAAGCAGCTGCAGCTTTATACGCTGCGGCAGAAGCGGAAACCGCTGTGCCAGCCGCATTGGTATGAGCTGCATATCCAACTGACAAAGTTGTCGAGCTGCCCAGCGCGTCATGCGCCAGAGAGCCCTGCAAGATGCGCGCGCCGTCAGGCAATGCGAACATCTCAATGACATCGCCAGATGCCAGAGAAGATGCCTCATATGTTGCCCGTGCCACACGGATCTCACCGCCAAGCTCATTTGCTTTGACCATGTCGGTTGGATCGTTTTGGGTTAACGATGTGCGGAGATCAGAATAAACAGTAGCCATTTTTCATGCCCTCCTATGCTGACTCATCACAATCTATTTGAACCACTTTTTCTTCCTCCATACGGCAGGAGCCAAAAGTTGCACAGTAATAGACTTGTGTTGAGTATGATTTGTCAGACCGCTCATCGATCTTAGACATTACGTCCTTACCCATTGCGAGCTTGATGCCGTCTTGAGCCCAAGCAAAACAGGTGCGGATGTTACCAGACTTGGCAAGGCGTGTTGTTACATGGAACTGGAAGCCCATGAACGTGTTGACCTCACCCTGCACCAGAGCCTTGACTGTATTAAAGTCCGAGCTGGTCACAGAGGTTGTGTTCAACAATGCCTCGATCTGGTCTGGCCCGACTGCAATGTGGCGTGGGATTGACGGGTCAACTGATGCCAGATCCAAGGTCTTCTTGGCTGTAATCAGTTTAGCGATAGTCAAATCCGCTGAGCCGTTTGCAATCTGATGCGCAGCAAGCATCGATGTTGATGTACCGCCAGACTTGCCAGTTTTGGCAGTTCCGGTTGCAGCTGCAATGATTTCATCATCCATAGCCCGGCCCATCGCAGCGGCTGCTGCCCTGGCATAGGTGGATGTTGGATCAATGAGCATACGGACTTTATCCGCATCATCGATCAGGTCAGCCCATTCATACGATTCTAGGGTCACCTGACGGCGTGAGTGTGGTGTCTCAACGAGGGGTGTATCCCCATGTCGAGTTGTGCGTTTCACAGCAGCTGCTGCACCGACTTGATCAAAGAAAGCCTTTTCGCCGGTCACGCTTTCCTCATCAACTCCACCCCGTAGGATCGAGCCTGTTTGCTGCGATAGCAGCTGAACATTTGCGGAAAACTGTTGTGAAAACGCAGTGGTAACTTGAGTACTCATAAGCACTCTCCTTTACGTTTGCGTTGACAATAAGCTCGCTACCCGACACCTGTCGGACGAAAAAAGTTCATATTTTGTGGGGGCTTAGAGCTTATCCCGGTCTGCCTGTGCGGCAGGGGTCACTGTGCAAAATCTGGGGCCAGAGGCTTATCCAGTTGATGCGTTCAGCATTTCTTGCAGCCTCAAACGCTCTTGTACGAGGTAAGATTGTTGAGGATGATTTCGTTGGGTATATGCCGGGTTCGACATAATTTCTTGCATTTGCGCTTGTATATCACCTGGTGTCATGGCGTTGCTGGTTTTGACGCCTTCCAGCGTGTCTTCACCGATTTTTTCATTGATAAAGTTAGCAATGCCAACATTCATGCGAATGAACTCCGGGTTGTCGCCAAGCCTTGTGCCATCTGCCAGCATGATCTCCGTCATGCCTTCATTGGCAAACTGAGCGGCCACGCCCTGGGCATTGTTTAAGTTGTCATCGTAAGCTTGGCCGTATTCTTTCCTAAGATCTGCCTCAACTTGCGTCTGCGCAGCCTCGTACTTTCCTTCTTGCAGCTGAGCCGTTTGACCCATTGTGTCATTATACCAATCAAGCAATTTCTGCGCCTGACCTGGTCTAAGACCTGTTTCATGCGCGGCTTGTCGGAAGCCGGTCATCATATCGTCGTTTTGCTCAACGCCTTCGGGCAGATTGTTCTGCAGCTCGTAGCCATCGGGGTTGTCGGGTTTGCCCAGGCGTCGATCCACTTCTGCCCAATCATCGGGCGTGGCATACTTGCCGGGGATCGCCAGCTTGTCTGCGCCGATCATGCTTTGTGCATTGACGTATGACTTTGCCAGGGCTCCAACATCTTGGATATGTTCAAGTGATTTATGACCGGCAATATCTTCCGGTATCTGCGAGCGCCAATCTCCTGTTGTATCGGCGACAGACGGTGCTACCTCTTGTTGAGAGACATCCGCTACCTGTTCTTCACTCATTTATAACTTGCTCCTTTGGTGATTTATCTTGCAGCATTGCGTGTAGAAATAGAACCACCGTGCGCTGCCCTTCACGGAAGGCTGTTTCTGTGGGATCCGTTGAGAACGTCGATCCATGTATGTGAAACCGTGCCGCCAGATCCTTGACTACGCGCTCGCCATCATTTGTGGCAAAGACGGTCTTATAGAGGGTTTGTAGTTCTTCTGGCGTCATTGCGGCCCCTGCGCTTGTATTGCTCTAAGCATTGGCGCAGCCTGGCCGGCGGCTTCAGCGGTTTGCATCATTTCCTGTTGTTCAGCCATTTGCGCGGCAGCTTCAGCTTTTTGCTCGCGAATAACTGCGACCTGTTGCGCGGATCTAACCGCCGTGGCCGGTACACCCAGAATTTTAATCAGATGCTTGGCAATGCCATCTGCATCGATGTAATCCATGATTTCCGGTGCCATTTGCGATAGCGGCCCCATGAGCTCCAGCAACCGGGTGACATCTTGGATATCGCCCTGGCGCTGGGCTTTTGCCAACGGGCTGACGTATTCGATCTCCAGATCCTGATTGGCCATAACCTCTGGCGCTGGGCGAAAGGCTTTTTGCCGTGAAAGGATGGCATATACTCTGGTGATCAGCGGTTGCAGCAGCTCGGCTTGTAGGCGTCCAAGCACCGGCCCAAGCAGCCTCATCTTTTCTTCGGTTCTTTGCACCACCTCGGTGGCCGTCATTTGCGGCCCCTCGCCCAAGATCAGCTGATCCACATAGTAGGCCGAGCGGATCGCCGTGCGGCGTTGCTCTTCCATATTCAAACCAAGCGGATTGTTCGCGCCGATATTCAGCGGTTCTATTCTGTCCCTGGAGCCTGATCTGTAATAGTTCAAGCCGCCAGGGATTGTACGCACCGGCAAAAGAAAACCATCGTCAGGAACAAGCAGGGGAGGATCCACCTGTTTCTGCGCTGCGCGTATAGTAACCTCGCACATGCGGTTTAGCATTTTGATATCTGCCAGCGCCGTCATTGAGGGTGATCTGCCGTAGCCGATCTCAAACGAGCTCTTTAAAAACCTCGGACATGTATACGGGTTTTCATCAAAGCCTTTTTCGCTCAGAACTATCTTTTCTTCTGGCTCGATGTAGATCGATGCAAAGGGTTTATTCTCGGATGATATCTTGAGCGGATCCCGGTCATGCCGCTCGAACACCGCATGTACCAGTTTGACCTGTGCATAGGGGTTGTTCTTTGCGCGCTGTAAAACCTTGCTGCTAAACTTTTCCTCGCCAAAGCGCGCCTGTGCAGCCCGGAGAGGCATCTTAAACTCGCGGTAGACCGTGTCCACCCTGCCCTTGTCATCTTCGCTTAGAAAACATTCCTTGATGTGCCTGGCGCTAAAGCGCAGCTGCTGGTCATCATCGGCATCGATAAACATCACGGCGGTGCCAAAGGTGATCAGATCGTGATAGAGCTCATGGATCTGTTCTTGGAAGTTTGAGCGATTGAACGCCTTGTACATCACATCTTCGACGCTCTGCAGCCATTCCATCGCCTCATCGTCTTCGTTCAGCTCTTCGTCGCGGTATCGTAACGAAAACCAGCTGGTGGCCGCACTGGTCAGCATTCCATGAAGACTAGCGCTTAAAAGCTCGGCGGCGTGAATAGCCGTGCCGTCAAAGACCAGCTCAGATCTTTTATCACCAGGCGAGCGGTTTTTTGTGACATCCGCTTTTCTGGGAACCACAAAGTCAGCAACCTCTTGCCAATGGCTTTCCCAGGTTTGCCGCTCGGTCTTCAGTGATCCCAGCCGACCTAACAGCTTTGATGCCAGCTCTTCTGCCATTACATACCACCCGGTCTACGAACAGATCCAAGCAAAGACGCATACTGCAATGGCGCATTCGACATCACGCCCTGCGCAGTGGTCTGGATTGTCGGTTGCGTTGCAGCGCCACCTGTTTGCGCAGCCGTTGGCTTTGTTGGGGCTTGAATTGCTGGCGCTGGCGGCGCTGGCGGCGGTGGATCAGGTTTACGTCTACGATTAAAAAATCCCATTAGACTGCTACTCCTAGAGGATTGTAATTGTTGTCAGCGATCATTGGCGGTTTCTGCCCGTCAAACATGCGACTTTCTTTAAGGCCCACTGCGAGATAGCGGAAAGCATCCGCTGCATGGCTAGACCAATCATGAACAGGCGTATTCCTAAAGCTTCGCAGCCTCTCGTTATACGCCCGGTGATACTGCCTAAGACTTTCAAGACCCGGCTTACAAAGCTGCGCATCAAACCAGCAACGTGGTAAAACCATCTTCGCAGCATGGATCCCGTCCTCTAAAGGCAGTTTCGGAACAACACGAAAATTTATGCCAAGATCGTAAGCAGTCTCGCGCCTGCTTTTCCCAGACCCCAGCTCGCGCACCTCAATGTCATGCGGTGCGTTGTGCGTCCCATAAAAATATTCTTTCTCCTGAAGCACACGCGCATAGTGCGGCAATCCCTCGCCCCTATTCTCATAGAAGTCGATCACATGAATGGCCCTGCCCACTTGCTGGACAAACCAGATCACCGTGCTGTCATTCACACCCAGATCCCAAAAAGTATCCACCTTAACGGTTGGATCATAGGGAACTGAACAGATGCGGCCCTTTTCCTGCACCTCTTCAAGCTCTTTGCCATAAACAGCACCCGGCACATTCGCCACCCAGCTGCACTCATACTCCTGCGCATACTGGTCAGGGCTCATCATGGCACGGGCAGCGTCAAGCTCCTCTGCGTCCAGTATCCCTGTCTCAGAAGCCTTAAACAGCGCCGTGTGCCAATCGTCCTGACCTTCAGCAGCCGCATACAAATCAAAGAACGCATTATGACCGCGCGGCGTACCTATGAACAGCGCCCAGCCCTTGCGATCACTCAGCGCTGGTCTGATGATCTCAGGAAATAAACTCTCTGGCATGTCAGCCATCTCATCAAGGCAAACACCATCCAAATATATTCCCCTCAAACTATCAGGGTTCTCACTGCCAAGAAGCTGTATCCTTGCGCCATTCGGCAAGTCACAACGCAGCTCAGTCTCATGAAAACGCACACCAGGTATCGCACCGGCGTACATCTTCAGATAATCCCAAGCCACAGCCTTCGCTTGCCTATAGGTAGGCGCGATATAAGCGTACCTGGGGTTAGGTTTGTCATTCGTAATCGATCTGCCAAGCAAATGGTTTATGGCCATCACAGTCTTGCCAAATCGCCTGTGACACACAACTACGCCCCAGCGGTTTGATCCCAGCGACTTGTGCAGCTGGCTCTGCAATGTTCTTGGGCTATAGGGGATCTCGATGTGCATGTGTGGGTGTCTTGTCCAGGGTTATTTACGTATATAGAAACGGCGGCCTAGTTTGGGGGGTGTGGGGGGGTGCTCCACAGGATCACCGGGCCGCACAACGGGGGCGATCCCCGTCACCTACCTCAATGTTTACAAGCGCTTAGATATGCTTGGTGCCAAACGGGTGCCAAACCAGCAGCGATATAGCAAATTCAAAACAAAAGCTTGGGGGGGGGTGCCTCGCGCGCGTGATCACTGACGCACAACGTCACCACCACACAAGTAGAAGCACCGCCCTGGTTACCTTGATTACCTTGGTTACCCTGCACTCTCAGCGAACATATCACCGCCAGCCCAGGTCAATGTGATCTGCCCGGAGCTTTGCTTATCCTCTGCCTTATCTCTTATGCCAAGCGGTTGCATCTGCCTGATGTGCTTGTCCTTGTGATCGCACTCAAGGCGTCTACGCTGTACCTCTGCCATTGCAAGCTTGGGATCTTCTGGCAGTGAAGCTTCTACGATATCAATGATCTGATCGCGCATGACCTCGCATTGCAATGTCCTGGCTGTTCTGTACTTTGTGTATGCGTTCTCGTCCTCTTGAACCAAGCGCAATACTGTACGCCAGCTGGGCAGATCCTTTGTTCCATTGCATATGCGTGTAAGGCTTTCACCTTCTGCTATGCGCTCGCAGATCGTATCGAGCTGCTTTTGAGTTACGTTTCGCTTTGGCATTTGCATCCATAAAAAAGCCAGCGTTGCTTTCGCAAACAACAGCTGGCCAGTGTCCACAGGAGGAGGTAATACATGAACAACATTTCGTTCAGTATATCATATTTCATACTACATTTCGTGCATTCGCGCAAGCACTAGATATATTTTGTCATATCCCTTGACGCTTTCTGTCCACTTGATAATCTGCGTGGATCACAGACGGGGAATTGTAATGACAAGGCAAAAGGCATCAAAGCGCAAGCGCTCGCATTCGGATCAAGCAAGGCGCATCGTAAAAAGAATTAAGAAGGCAGCTGAGAAGAAATTAAAGAAAAAGGCAAAGTCTTAGCCAAAGAGCTCGCCCAGCGTGACAACCTCATCGTCCTGCGCCTTGAGCTTGTAGTACAGCCTGATCAGCGCATCTGTGTATCTGCGCTTTACCTGGCGTCCATCTCTTAGCCCCTGCAACCTTGCCAGCTTCTGCCACTTTGGCCCACGCTCTCGAAACGCCGCGCTGTGCGCTACGGCCCAGACAATGCGCCTATCATCTGCATCCATCTGCTCTATGCCAAGAACCAAAGCTTTCTCATAAGCAGTGATCTCTGGTGGTGAAGCCTTGGGCAATCCTACTGAAAAATCTGTGTAGCCATATGCGGATCTTTCTTGGACGTACTCTGGCCAGCCGCACAGCTTCTGCTTTCGCAC
>Ga0098059_1000579_pt1 | contig 21348 bp, 13 predicted proteins | sample 20_taG_FD_92580 | JGI IMG/M metagenome (GOLD analysis project Ga0098059, IMG submission 92580) | Marine viral communities from the Subarctic Pacific Ocean - 20_ETSP_OMZ_AT15318 metaG | ecosystem: Environmental > Aquatic > Marine > Oceanic | place: Subarctic Pacific Ocean | collected 2015-01-19
CATTCCATTTACATTTCAGCTACGTGATGTAAACCTTTATGCAGATTCATCCAGTGTAGTATCCGTTTTCCACAGCGATAGCCTATCGGCTAATTTAGATATCCTAGCATTGCTGCAACAACGCTTTGTTGTTACTGGTTTAAATATTAATGCCCCTTCTATTATTATCGATAATCAATCTAATAATTCCCTTTTATACGCTATAAAAAAGAAGGACCATTTAACTGTTGATATAGATTCTACTGAAATAAGTAATCCATTCTTCGAAATTTTAGCACCTCGAGCAACGATTACTAATGGGAGTATATTAATTAGAAATGCATTTCAGGATAGTGTTGCATTTACAAATTCAGATAGCCTTCATTTGCGAGATCTTGATTTGGCTATGTTTTTTGAATACCGCAAAGATCAACGTTTTTTAGATATTGAGAACCTTTCTTTTATCGCGGATGAGTTAGCAATTGAACGCGCTCGGATTGTTGGACAAGTGTATAGCGATGATGAGTTCCTAGAATTCAATTCATTCAACATAAATACCAGTGATTCTTATCTAAAGTTTAGTGGTCGAATTCAAGGCATCGATATTTATCAACCTAACTTGATAGATCAATTTAAAGATGCTAACTACGAAATTGATATGGATGAGTTCATCTTAGCTGAAGATCGAATTCGTCAATTCCAACCTAATATTACTACGCTTGATGAACCTCTCCTCATGGCTTTAGATGTTGAAGGAACGCTAAAGAAGCTTGAGGTGAATAATGCTACGGTTCAGTATGGAAATTCTGGATTTAACATGGAAGGGGAACTAGCAAACCTTCTCAATAAAGAGACATTTAATTACTCGGTAGTATTAACGGAAGCCGTTTTAAATCAAAATGACTTTCAAACATTGTTGCCCAATGCATCTGAAGTTCAACTTCGAACAATCTCGAATTTAACACTTGATGCTCGTGTAACTGGGGATCTCAATAAACTAGATGGAGAGGTATCAGCTAAAAGTGATAGGGGACAATTTTCGGCTCTAGGTTCACTGGGATTGAAAAATAGTAAGGACCTCAATATTTCATTTTCTGTAGATTCCTTAGACCTTGGCGGATTATTTGTAGATGAGATTTATAAAACTAGTATTACAGCTTCAGGTGATATAGCCACTTCCAATTACCAAGTTCTAGAGTCGTATGAAAAATTTCAATTCAAGGCTGTAAATAGCACGATCAATTCATTTAGAGTGGATAGTTTACTGATTGAAACTGAATTCGAAGATCGTGTAATAACTCCAAATTTTACTCTATTTGCACAACGGGGCAATTTGGATGGTACGGGTGTTATTGATTTTACGAATGAAGAACGTGAGTTAAAATTAGTGGGGGCTGGCTCTGATTTAGATTTTAAGTATCTCACGCAATCAGAACTAATGGCGAATACGGTTGCGGATGTAGAATATGATATTGACTTAAGAGGACGCTCAATCGACGATGTTACTGGTAGACTGAGTGTAAACATTCCATTTGCAATAGCTGGTGAAGATACCCTTGAGCCTCACTTGATTTACGCTGATGTGGCAAATTTAGGACCAGATAATCGATCATTGAGAATTACAACTACGGCCTTAGATTTTAGTGTTGAAGGCGACTACCGCCTCTCAGAGATGATCCCATTAGCGAAACACTGGGGGGGATACTTTGCGGAACGTATAGAGGAAGAACTATTTGCCGATGAAATTGATGCTTCTTCATTAAATCCGCAGGAATTTGGGAATCATAACTTCAATATGACCGCTTCATTGAAGGATTTAGATTTATTGAAATCCTACTATCCTGATTTCCCTGAATTGATTTCTTCACTGAGAATTAACTCGAATATCACGGTGGATCCGAATCGTCTTCTATTCAATGCAGATTTGATTGATCCAGCTTTTAGGATGCAAGATTACAGAGCGGATAGTATTCGAACACAAGTAACAGGTACATTCAGGTATAACGAGTCGTTAAAAGACTTTTCAAACGTACTCCTTCAGTCTGAAATCGCATTATTCGAAACTCCATACTTCATCAATAAAGGGTTTCAGTTGAATGCTACACTAAATAGAGATTCGCTTCATTTCTCTAATTCCATTCAAACAATAGGTGAAGATGCTCGCTTGAGTTTAGAAGCCGTTGGTTCTTTAAATGATTCCACCATTTCGGTACAGATCCCACAGTTTGATCTTGGTACAAGTACATATGCATGGAGGAATGAAGGGATACCATCTCTTGAATTTACACGCGATCAAAAGCTGATTTTCAAAGATTTTACTTTTGAAAACCAAGAAGAGCTTTTCAGTATAGATGGCGCATTTAGTAATACAATTGAAGATTCGGTTAACTATTACTTTCAAGGCATCAAGCTCAATCGTATCTCTGATATTGTAAATGGCAGAATTGATTTTGGCGGAAACCTGGATGGTATTTTTACCACTCGAACACTTACTAGAATTCCTACTATTGAGGGTAATATTGATCTTCAGGCATTCGAAATTGATGGTAATATTGTAGGTGACCTTGAGATCAGCAGTCGTTTTAACCAAGAATTAAATCGATTTGATACGGAGTTTCAGGTACTTACAGATTCAACCATATACCCCAGTTATTTCGAGCGGAATGATAGACAGGGACAGAACCTCAAATTTGATGGCTATGTACTTGCGCCCGTTCAAGGACAATTCCCAGAAGCTGATTCACTCTTTTATTTCGACCTAGATTTCAATACGGTTGATCTCTGGGTGATCCCGTTTTTAGCGCCTAAAGTGTTTACAGAGATGGCTGGTGTTGCCTCAGGAAATGGAGCCATATGGGGGAACCTCGATACATATGACTTTAAGGTGGATTACGAAATTGGTCAAAATGACGCCGTTTATATTAAACCACGCTTCCTAGATACTTATTACTATGCTCAAGGTCCTGTGACCTTTTCTAAGACCGATGGGCTAACATTTAAAGATATCTATCTCATAGACCCATCGGGTGGTACAGCAACCTTAGAAGGCTATTATAATTTTAACGGCTTTCAACCCATCCACAATATGGATATCTCCATTCGTACGGATGAATTCCAGTTCTTGAATAACGACTTCGATCCAACGGCTCCATTCTTTGGAACGGCTTATGGAACGGGAGTTGTAAGGATATCTGGAACCAATGCGAATCCGGTGCTTACAACACCGGAACCGATGAGAATATCGGATTTCTCTCAAGTTGAGTTACCGCTTTTAGAAGAAACTGAGTTCAATGAAGACAATAAGTTCATTCGTTTTGTAAACTCCTTCGAGAATATTGGCAGAGAGTTAGAAGAAGGTGAGGGCACGAATACTGATTTAGATAGAGATTTAGGTGATTTAACCTTTGCAGAACGATTTACATTAGACCTTCAGTTTGTGGCAAATAACCCAATGAAGGTGCGACTCATATTTGATGAAGTAACCGGAGATATTATTACCGCTGATGGAACTGGGAGGATTAGAATCCGGCTGGAAGATCAAGACCTTAGTATTTTTGGTAGGTTTGATATAAGTGGTGGTAACTATCAATTTGTGAGTGGGGACATCTTTACTCGTCGGTTTGTACTTGAACCAGGTGGAAGTATTGTGTGGGAGGGGGAACCCAATGAAGCACGTATTAATATAAATGCGGTGTACTCGGCTCGACCAAATATTCGAACACTGACTACAGCACGTGCCGATTTAGACTTGAATGACCCCAATAGCATTCAAAGAACCCCGGTAGACTTAGTACTTTCCATTAGTGGATCGCTTTCAAGCATTGAGAATAATTTTTATTTCCGCTTACCGAACAACTTTGAATCAAGACAAAACAGTACGCTTGCAACTCAAATTGCAGCTTTAAATAGAAATGAAGATGAGAAACTGCTTCAGGCAACAAGTTTCCTATTAATGGGTGATTTTATCCCAGCTACCTCAGTGAACGGAGCATCTTCATTAACCGAAAATTTTTCAAGTAGTGGAGCGGTATTAAATCCGCTACTTTCAAACCAAGTAATAAGTCCACTTTTATCAAATCAAATTAACTCACTTTTAAGAAGTGATATTAGTAGTTTCGATATCGACTTCAACCTTAATACGTATAACCAAGTTGATCTTGGCTTAGCATTAAGGTTATATAACGACCGTATTATATTACGACGAGACGGTCAAATCACAGGTGCACAATCAACCATTGGTGATATTGGTGCTACCTATCAAATCAATCGAACATTTTCTGTAACGGCATTTCACAGGCAAGATCCTACCTTTAGTAATATTTCTAATGGTCAGGATTCTCAACAAGCTCAAGACATTAATGGAGTTGGAGTTGAGGCAGAGTTTAGTTTTAATACATGGGAAAGTTTTTTTAATAGACTAGCTACCCCATTCAGAAAACTGTTCGGGAGAAAAGAGAGCAAAGAAGAACAAAACAATCAGGATGATAATCCTACCTAAAAAAAGGAATGAATGAGTAGAAACTCGAGATTAAGCAGTTTAGAAGAAATTGTATTAGACCTAGTAAAGAATAGCCCCGAGAAAAAGTTATCTAGAGATGTTATAGCGCATGCTTTAGCAATAACCAGTAAAAAAGAGCATAAGAGGTTAGATAAAACCATAAATGTGCTCATCAGTAAACAACTGATTTTAAGAAATGGAGATTCTGTTAAACTAAGAACAGGAAAGAAATCTAAAGCGAAAGATTTAGATCTAATTGAGGGCCGGATTGAAATTACTCAGCGTGGCACGGGCTATGTAATTGTAGATGGGATGGATGAAGATATCATGATTCCATCAAACGATACCGATTTAGCACTCCCTGGTGATATAGTTAAAGTAAAGGTAAAAGGGAACCGTAGAAGTGGCCAGCCTAAAGGCAAAGTCATGGAGATTAAATCTCGTGGCAAAGAATTCTATGTAGGAACGTTTAAGAAAACCGGCCAAAAAACCTTTTTAATTGAACCGGATCAGAAGTCGGCACACATCGATTTTTATGTACTAGAAGACAGCATTAACGGCGCTAAAACGGATGATAAAGTTCTGTTTAAGTTGAAGAAATGGGTGCATCAACGAGCGTTACCAGAAGCGGAAATTGTTTCCATTTTAGGTAAATCAGGCACAAACGATGCGAACATCCTTTCTATTCTTGCCGAGAATGATTTAAGATCAGATTTCGACCCTTCAGTGGAGAAATTTGCAGATCAAATACCGGTAGATATCCCTGAAGAGGAATTCAAGCGAAGAAGGGACCTTCGAAATGAGAATGTATTTACTATCGATCCGGCCGATGCTAAAGATTTTGATGATGCACTCAGTATAGAAATACTCGACAATGGCAATTACTACTTAGGGGTGCATATTGCCGATGTAAGCCATTACGTTCGTCCTGATACCATATTGGATAAAGAGGCGTACTCTCGCGGTACAAGCGTGTATTTAGTAGATCGAGTGATTCCAATGTTACCTGAAATACTCAGTAATGGAGTTTGTAGCCTGAGGCCAAACGAAGATAAGCTTACCTATAGCTGTTTCATGGAAATAGACAAAAATGGAAAGCTGGTAGATTATTCGGTAGAAGAAACAGCCATACACTCTAAGCAACGATTTACATACGAGCAAGCTCAAGAAGTGATAGATGGGGCCAACCATCCTTTCAAAAAAGAGATTAAAATGGCTGAATCTCTTGCTCGCACTTTACTCAAAAAACGCTTTGAAGAAGGAGCTATTGATTTTGAGTCGCCGGAACCGAAATTCGTTTTGGATGAAAAAGGAAAGCCCATTGATGTAATCATCAAAAAGAGAATATTTGCTCATCGCCTTATTGAAGAGTGTATGTTAATGGCGAATAAAACAGTAGCTCTGCATGTAGAAAACTTGAGGAAAGAATCAGGTAAGCGTAAGTCGAAAGATCTGTTTCCTTTCTTTTATCGTATTCATGACAAACCAGATACGGAAAAATTAGCCGGCATTGCTGGACAAGTAGCGCCTCTTGGAATCAAATTTGAAGTGAGAGATAAAATAACTCCAAAGCACATTAATAATCTTCTGCAGAAAGTTAAAGAGACTCCTGTAGAGATGATTGTAAACGGACTGATGCTGCGTGCAATGGCCAAAGCAGAATATTCTCCAGCAAATATTGGTCACTTTGGTTTAGGATTTCCACATTACGCACACTTTACCAGCCCAATTCGCCGTTACCCTGATGTTATTGTGCATAGACTCTTAAAAGAGTACAACGCAGGTACAAAAGGATATAATTTCGATACCTTAATTAAGCATGGTGAACATTGTAGCGAACGCGAACGTGTAGCCGTTGATGCAGAAAGAGATTCTATAAAATTAAAACAAGTGGAATTTTTAAGCTCAAAAATTGGTCAAGTATTTGACGGGGTTATAAGTGGTGTTACCGAAAGGGGCATTTTCGTAAACCTTAAAGATGTGTACTGTGAAGGTATGCTTCGTGTGTCTGACCTCAAGGGCGATTATTATATATTTAATCCTCAGCTACATGCTTTAGTGGGTAAATCATCAGGTAAAGCATATAAGCTAGGTGATGATATAAAAGTGAGAGTGGATAGTACCAATCTCCAAAAAAGACAGATTGATTTTACTTTAGCTAAATAAACAGATGTTGTTATGAAAGTACGTTTCTTATTTACACTACTAGCTAGCTTTTTGATGCTGAGTTCGGCTTCAGCTCAGTATTTCCCGTTTGGTAAAAATAGAGTTCAATACGACGATTTCGAATGGCGTTACATTCAATCGAAGCACTTTGATATCTACTACTACAACGAAAAGAACTACGAGCTAGCTGAATTCACTGCCTTAAGTGTTGAAAGTGCGTACAAACAAGTTCAGAAAGATTTTAATCATGAAATTTCAGATCGAATTTCAGTGATTATTTATGATTCTCATAACGACTTCTCGCAAACAAATGTAGTTAACCTTCCTAACAGTGCCGAGGGGATAGGTGGGGTAACGGATAAGTACAAAAACAGAATTACTCTGCCGTTTGACGGTGATTACAACGATTTCCGTAGAACGATTCACCACGAGCTTGTACATGCCATATTCAACGATATGTTTTATGGTGGAAGTGTTCAGTCCATCATACAAAATAATATCAATCTTGTATTTCCACTTTGGTTTGAAGAAGGATTAGCAGAGTACAGTGCATTAGGTTGGGATAGTAATACCGACATGTACATTCGTGATGCAGTAATTAATAATTATCTACCACCTATTCAGTATCTAAGTGGATACTATTCTTATAGAGGTGGCCAATCGCTGTGGAATTACATTGCCGAAGAATATGGGCGTGAAAAAATCGCTGAAATTCTTCAACGTATTCGAAATAGTAGAAGTGTGGAGTACGGAATGACTGCTGCACTGGGGATGAATATCGAAGAACTTTCTGAAAAATGGACCGAAGCTTTAAAGAAACGGTATTATCCAGAAGTGGCAGAAAGAGAACGTTCTGAATCTGTTGGTTCACTTTTAACAGAACGTGGAAAATTCGGCACCTACAATACTTCTCCTGCTATTTCACCACAAGGAGATAAAATTGCATTCATTACCAATAGCCGTGGATATTTTGATGTGGTAGTGATAAGCGCCATCAATGGTCAAAAGCTTAAAACGGTGATTCGAGGAGAGGATAACCCAAACTTTGAAGAGCTTAATATTCTAAACCCAAACCTAACTTGGTCGCCGGATGGAACTAAGTTAGCTATGTCTACAAAAACAAAAGGTAGAGATGACTTAGCGATTATTGACTATGCAACAAGTAAGGTGAGTAAACTTAAGTTTCCAAGCATTGATGCTATCGGTTCAGTTGCTTGGGCACCTGATAACTCAAAAATTGCTTTTGATGCGAACATAGGCCCATACCAAGATATTTTTGTATACGACTTCAACGAGAAGAGCTTAACAAATGTAACTAAAGACTTTTTCTCAGATCGTGAGCCTGCATGGTCAGCCGATTCCAAATCTGTTTACTTTATATCTGATAGAGGAGATAAAACTGAGTTATCAACCTATGCGCTTCAGCATAATTTATTCTCAGGAGATGGCTTCTATCAAACCGATATCTATAAGGTAGATTTGGGAGCAACCGTTGCCGAGCGAATTACGGAAACTCCTATATGGAGTGAAATGCAGCCCGTTACATCTTATAGGGGAGATTTATATTACATCTCTGATGAAAATGGTATTCAGAATGTGTATAAGATGGATTTAGCAAGTCGTACATCATCGCCCATTACAGATTTACAATCAGGTATCTCTCAAATATCAGTTAGTGCTGATGGTAGCCGAATTGCGTTTAATGCCATTAATGAAGGGTATCTTGATATTTTCTTATTGAAATCGCCGGAGGCTAAGATCAAATCTGAACCTCTAACAAAGAACTACTGGGCACAGCGTAGAGCTACGGAGTCGAAAGAGGAGCGAGTACCTGCCATCGCCTATGCACGTGAGATGTTTGATACTGGTGTTATGGCCGTGGATAAAGCGAAAGAAAAGGTAACCATTGAAGAACCTGAAGTAGAGCAAACCAACGATAATATCGACTTTAGAAATTACGTGTTCGCAGATGATGTGGTTCAAGACACAACCCTTTACCTCAAAGATGTAGAAAGCTTTAGCGTTGAAGATAATATCACAGATGATGGTAGATACATACCTCAAGAGTACAGACTCAAATTTGGAGTTGATATAGCCTATAGCCCAACTTTTGTGGCATCAACTTATGGATCTTTTGCACTTACTCAATTTATAATCAGTGATCTTTTAGGAGATCATCAGATATCGATTGGAACCAACTTTGTATTCGATTTAAAGGATAGTGATTACAGTTTCCAATACGGTAATTTTAAAAATAGAACCAATTACTTCTTTAGTTACTTCCATACTTCAAGAAAGTACCAAAGTTATTTCGGAGAGCTTATCAGATATAGAACATATGGAGTAAGTTCATCTATTCAATATCCATTTGATAAATTCCGCAGACTCGATTTCAATTTATCATTCTTGAATATCGACTTAAACTACAATAGCGTATTCAATGTTATTGATGATACTGGGAATTCATTTCAAACATCTGACCCAAGTGAAACGAGTAGGTTCTTATATCCTGAAGTGGTGTTCACTTCTGATAAAACATTACCAGGTTTTTTAACTCCAAGAGCTGGTTCTAGATTCTCGGTTGGCTTAAGTGGTAGTCCATCTTTTTATAGTGGTGCACCAGAGTTTGTTTCTGTTTTAGGCGACTTCCGTAAGTACTTTGACCTTGGACTAAACACAAGTATTGCGTTAAGATTTTCAGGGGGTGCTTCAATAGGAAAAGATGCACAGAATTACTTCTTAGGAGGTAAACTAGGGTGGATCAATCAAAAGTGGAGCGATACCGGTTTACCTGTTGATAGAATCACAGATAACTTTTTCTCAGTGCCTGCATTACCACTGCGTGGATACGAGTACAATGCCATTAATGGGGAAAACTTTTCTTTAATCAATGCTGAATTTAGATTCCCATTATTTGCTGCAATTATACCAGGAGCTATTCCAATTTTACCGCTCTATAATATTACTGGCGTTGCCTTCTTGGATGTTGGAACGGCTTGGGGTTCTACCAATAACCTTGGGATTTATGTGAACCCAAGTACTAATTCTGAATTCGTAATCAATTCAAAATCTTTAGACTTTAAACCAGCAACTCAAGAAGTAGGATATATACCCATAGGGAATAATACCTTCCAAGAAGTGAATTATTTAGATGGTGATTTATTAATTGGCGCTGGATTTGGTTTCAGAAGTATCGTATTTGGATTGCCATTTGGCTACGATGTGGGTTGGGCTCATGATGGCAGTAGCTTTTACAGCGACCCCGTGCATTACTTCTCGATTGGCATCGATTTCTAACGATTGGCTTCTACAAAACCAATCATAAGAATGCGATCGAAGTTCTTAACAGGATCTCGATAGTAAACCACTGTATGATAAATTTGAGGTCGAGCACTTAATCGATCATTTATAGGGAGTAAATAAGAATTTGCTCCCTTTTTTATTACACGAAAGTACTTGTAGCGATACGTACCTTGCTTTATTAAAGCAGAACCCTCCAAATATCTAGAAGATTGATTATAGCTTAATTTTAAGCGTTCGTCATAGGTCCAATTATTAAAGTCACCTAGCACAACGATCTCATCGGTAGAATTGAGTGCATCTGCTTCGAGCCTAAAAACGACTTCAGCATATCTAGCGTTACGAGCGTTAAGTGGGCCGATTGTACTAGAGTGCATTTCAGAATTAACTCCACTAATGAAGTTTAGCTGATCGGGTTTTAAAATTACTCTAGCTGGATTAGCTTCGGGTATCCATTCATCAATCTGCGTTGCATTTATTGCGAAATTGCTCAAGTCTAATAACGCGAAATCATAGGATGCATCGAAGACCTTCTGCCGTGATAAATGAAAATTGATCTCACGATTATTGCCGATGTTTTTTATATCAGTTGAAGTGGCCAACCCAAGAAACCGACGTGGGATATAGGTAAAGGAGAGTTCGAACTGAGAAAATTCAATTTCTGATGGGTAGGTATAGCTATTAAAGATTTGATGCCCATGAGCTCCACCTTCAACACCATTGTAAACGGTTTCAATGTTAGATTGTAATTTCCCTTCTTGTTCGGTCACTAAAAAAGGAAGTGAAAACAGTAGTGTATTTGTGCTAAAATCGTACACTTCCAACATATAGTTTCCACTTACTAACAAGTCTAGTTCTTTAGCATTGAAGCTTTTTTTGTAGTGATAATACTTAGGATCGCTTAACGAATTAGAGGTTCCACCATTTATATTAAATTCGTTAAAACCATCCATTATCCACGCATCAGGTAGGTTGCTTGGAGTCCAATCTTTGTTGTAGTGTTTAAATTGAACTCTAAACTGTCCAGATACATCCGTCAATTCATCAAATTCTAAATGTAGTTGATCTGACGAGCCCAAGTGTAGAATAGGAGGCGCGTCCGATTTATATGATGAACTAAAAGTTATACTCTGAATAGAGGAGGGTGGTAGTACCTGGGATTTTACACTCGCTAAGCGATTTGAAACTTGTGGTACTACTTCGATGGTAGATAGTTCAGCTGAACTCGAACACTGTATAAGAGTGAAACTCAGGCACAAAAGTAATACCCATAAGTAAGAATGTCGGTTAGACATTTACTTCGCCTTGAAATACGAAATTCGCAGGTCCAATCAGCTTAACATCTTTATAGTTATTCTGTTCTCCATCAAAATCGAAACAGATGTTTAACGTGCCACCTTTAACTTTTACTTCGTAGTTAAATGAACCCGTTTTGTTACCATTTTTATAATGCGTTGCTACGGCCGAGGCGACAGCACCGGTGCCACAAGCTAGCGTTAAATTTTCAACGCCGCGTTCATATGTTTGAAGAGAAAGGCTTTGCGAAGAGGTAGGACATATAAAATTAACATTAGTGCCTGGAGGGTTTAGGGCTTCAGCATGTCTAATATCAGACCCAACCTGAATTAGTTCTTGTTCTTCCTCTAAACGATCTAAGGCTACAAAAGAAACCACATGTTCGGTGCCTGTATATACTTTTGTGAGAGGGAGCCCAAGTACGGTAATGTCTTCGGGGCTATTCACATCTGGAAAACTGAGGGATACCTGGTTTTTAGTTAGGTCTACAGAGGCTTTATATAGTCCATCATGTACATTAAAAGTATGATCGTTTTCAAAGCCATGAGTAGCGGCGTACAGGGCAATACATCGGCCACCATTACCACACATGCCGGCATCGCTTCCATCAGCATTGCGATAGATCATGGTGTAGTCAACATGTTCATTCTCTGCTTCTTCTAATACCAGCAGGCCGTCTGCACCAACACCATATTTTCTATCACATAACTTTGGTGTGAATTCAATGATTTCTTTTAGTGTGAAGCCATAGGTACGATTGTCGATAATGACAAAGTCGTTACCTGCTCCTTCCATTTTAAAAAATTTAATTCGTGACATTATTCAACAAATGCAGGTAAATGTTTCCATGATTCTTCGTCTGAAATAACAGGATCTTCTCCTCTCATTAAGGCCGAAAAGCGTAGTGCTAGAACAATGAATAAAAGCTTTGGTGATACATTCTGATAGATTTGAGGTCTACATTTATCAACTTCTTTAATCATCTCATCAAGTCTAGCATTTTCCAAAGTGTCTACAAATTTTACCACCGACTCTAATTGATCGATATTGGTAATCAATGTCTTATTCTTGGTTTCTTTGTAGATCATTAAGTCTCTGATATACATTTCCAACAAATTGGTGATAGCAATCAATCCTTCAATATTATTGGAGCTTTGCCAGTCTTGAGCCAGCTTCGTTAAAGCAATCGCATCGTGGCTAAATGCCCACCTTAGATATTGAACTACTTCAGCACGATTTTGTTTTAGGCGTTCTATGTCAAAAAACCTTGTTGTAGCATAATTACCATTGGCTACACGGGCTAAATACTTGGCATCATCTTCAGGTATGCCATCTACGTGAATAAGTCCTTGTTCTACCTCACTAGGCGTTAAAGTACCAAGTGCAATATGCTGACATCTAGATGTTATAGTAGGAAGAAGGCTTTCGTAACTCTCTGTGGTAAGGATAAACATCAGGCGATCGCTTGGTTCCTCAAGAATTTTCAGAAATGCATTTGCCGTTTCCTTACGCATGGTTTCCACTTGCGTCATTATAATGACAATACGATTGCCTTCATTTGGTCTGAGCTTGGTAACAGGTCTAATTTCATCTCTAAAATAATCGATTGGGTAAAACGATTGTAGGTTTTTAGAATTAGATGCATCGTTTAATGAAGGGCGTTGTGAGAAATTAATTATCTCATAAGGGTCGTTAGACAATAACTCCAGTCGTTCACGCAATTCCTCAACCTTTGCAGAAGTAGGCTTAGGTATAAACACATGGATGTCGGGGTGGGTGAACCATGATGATTTCTTTGAAGTGGTATTAGGTCCCAAATCAGAAAGATTCGAAATTCCGTTTACTACTTCAGCGAAAGCCAATGCAAAAGCTGTTTTCCCCACACCTGATGCTCCCGAAATTAAATATGCGTGGCTGATGCGATTCGATTCAAGCATTTTCTCAATTTGAGATTTTGCTCGCTGTTGTCCTATTAAGCGTTGATTACCAAATGAAACCTTCAATTATTCCTCCCAGATATATTCAAATAGTACAATTCCTGCGGATATGGTAACTCCAATAAACCCGATGAGTGCTGAAAAATCGTTGGTGAATCCATCTTCTAATCCATTTACAAATGCAGATTTAGTGATACTAGTTAACAATAATATAAATGGAATAAACAGCGGGATGGTTAATACCGAAAAGATAGCCCCTTTGCGATCGGCCTGAGAAACAATAGCTGCAATGAGTGTTGACACCCCCGATAACCCAAGTGTTCCAAAAATAAGGATAACCCCAAATGCAGCCCACGAAACGATGGTGAGGTCGGCCAAGAAAATATAAATTAAAAAAGTGAGCAGATTTACAACCAAACTAAATAGGATGTTGAAGAATAACTTACCTGCAAAAACACTCGATCCCTTTGCGTGAATTCGGAGCACGTCATAGGTGTTTTTCTCGGTCTCAGAGATAAAGCTTCTACCTAGGGAGGATAATGCAGCAAACAAGACAATAATCCATACTAGTCCACTCTTGGGTGTAGGATTGAGTTCTTGAGCTTTCAAGGTAAACATCACCAATAAAAGAGCCGATACTACAAAAGCTAAAACCATATTAAACCCAAATCGGGTACGGAATTCTGTCTGTAGATCTTTTTTAAAAATTGTGATAGTGGTTTGGAGCCATTGCATGCTCAAGTTTAAGCAATTTGAAATGGTTTTGCTGTACTGCATTTAGGAAAGTGCCAATATTTTTAAACAGCAAGAATCCGTAAATAGCTCAAAATTGCTTTTGATAGATAGGGCAATGCATCCATATATTCCGACCCTATTTTTATAACTCCCTAATTACAGAACATATGAATTTATTCTCCCTCTTGGATACAAAATCAATACTGTCAGAACTAGAGGTAGAGAATAAAAATGATCTCATTTCAAAATTAGTACAAACTCTTGCACACAAAGTAGATACTTCGTTTTTACCCGAAATTGAAGAAGCCGTTTTTGAAAGGGAGAGTGTGATGAGTACTGGAGTAGGGAAAGGGCTAGCAATTCCTCACGGTAAGTCAAAGAACATCGAAGAAAATTACGCGGCCTTCGCAGTACTAAAACAACCCCTCGAGTTTGATTCAATTGATGGACAACCCGTAAATATGGTGTTTCTGTTAGTTGGGCCAGATTCAAAAAACAGCCTACATATTAAATTGTTGAGTAGAATATCACGGTTAATGAACAGTAGCTCATTCCGAGATAAAATAGTATCGTGCACAAATTCTCAACAAATCTTAGACGCTTTTAAAGAAGAAGAAGAGAAATACTTTATATCCTAAGTGCTATGAATCTTAAACTATGTATTGCTTGTTTACTCACAATTTTTGCAACGGGGATAAACGGCTATGCACAGGATATCTCTAAAATAATTGATACTTCTAATCACCCAGAAGCTTTTTGGTCGTTAACGGTTTTAGATGAAGATGGAAATACACTTGAAGCTATAAATGATAACAAACTCATTATTCCAGCTTCTAACCAAAAGCTATACACTCTTGCAGCTGTTATAGATCGTTTAGGGCCTGACTATAAATATACTACAAAAATTTATGGAGATGGTAGGCTTGAAAACGGTACTTGGAAAGGTAATCTCATTATAGCTGGTAGCGGTGACCCAAGTATCAGTGGGTTTCTGTATGATGAGGATCGTTACTATGTATTCAATGAGCTATATAACCAATTAAAAGACTTCGGTATTGAGCGCATTGAAGGGGAAGTATTAGCTAATGAGACCTACTTCGATGATCAGGTTTACCCCAAAGGATGGGACTGGTACGACCTTACATTTTACTATGGTGTTGAAGTAAGTGCACTGTCGTTTAATAATAATGCTGTTGATATAGAGGTATTTGCTGAAGGCAAGGTAGGAGATAAACCACGAGTTACACACTTCCCATCTACGTATCCAGTACAGCTTGCCAAAGGGCCTCTCGATCGTTTAGAGTCTCCAGGAATTACCATTGTGAATAATCAGACTATTGCAGAACGGAATACAAAGTACGATGAAGATTATAAGCGTAAACCTGGTACTAATGTTTTAAAGCTAGGAAGTATGCTTCCTCAGGGCTATTACGAAGACGAAGCTTTAGCCATAACAAACGCCGGCTTTTTCTTTGTAGAATCGTTCGAGCAATATTTAAATGAGCAGGGAGTCAAAGTAAATCCAAGTGAAGAGCACCGTATTAAAGACTATACTCCATTCATAGAATTAGGAGACTTTGAAGTTCTTGCCACCCATTATTCAAAACCGTTAGCCGAGTTAGTTAAGTGGGCGAATAAAGAGAGTGATAATTTCTATGTAGAGATGATGCTGAAAACACTGGCCGCTGAGTTTCAAGAAATACCGGGCACTTTTGATAATGGAATTCAAGAAGTAAGAAACTTTTTAGCCGAGCAAGAGTTAGATACCACCTTAGTACTAATGAATGATGGGTCGGGACTGGCAATGGGTAATTATACAACTACGAGTAATATCTCTCGGTTACTTTCTCAAATGAAGGGACATGCTTCATTCACCGAATTCTACAATAGTTTCCCAATAGCTGGTATAGATGGAACTATTGCCCATCGCTTTAAAGGAACAGAACTTTATACTAATTTAAGAGCTAAGACTGGATATGTAGGAGGTGTTCGCACATTAAGTGGCTACTTCACTACAAAAACAGGAAATGAAATAATTTTTAGTTTAGCGACTAATCACTTTGTGGGTAAAGTGAGATATGTAGATGCGACTCACCAACAGATAATAGAAGCACTCTACGAGAAATATTGATTACCTTAAACTATGGCTGATACAAAAGCACACATACTGGTAACCGATGATGAAAAGGGGATAAGGAATACTCTAAAAGAAATTCTCGAATTCGAGGATTATGAAGTTTCTACAGCCGAAAGTGGAAGCGAAGCTCTTGAGATGATATCTAAAGAAGAGGTAGATTTAATGCTTCTAGATATCAAAATGAAGGGAATCGATGGCATCGAAACACTTCGACAAATACGTACTTCTGGATTTGAATTTCCAGTGATTATGATCTCAGGGCATGGCACTATTGATATCGCAGTAGAAGCCACAAAAATGGGAGCCTTCGATTTCCTTGAAAAACCACCTGATTTAAACCGTTTACTTCTCACGGTAAGAAATGCTCTTTCACAGCAGGACCTCGCCAAAGAAGTAAAACAGATAAAAAAAAAACTACCCCAAATTCAGGAGATCATAGGGGAGAGTAAAGCCATTGTTCGCATTAAGTCGATGATTGACAAAGTGGCTCCAACTCAATCTAGAGTTCTTATTACGGGTGAAAACGGTACAGGTAAAGAATTGGTAGCAAAATGGATTCATGAAAAGAGTCCACGTACCAATGCTGTATTCGTTGAAGTAAACTGTGCGGCCATTCCTGCCGATTTACTTGAAAGTGAGTTGTTTGGCCATGAAAAAGGAGCCTTTACTGGGGCTAATGAGCAAAGAATTGGAAAGTTTGAGCAAGCTGATGGTGGAACGCTTTTTTTAGACGAAATTGGGGACATGAGCTTAGATGCTCAAGCTAAAGTATTGCGTGCATTACAAGAGAATAAAATTACACGAGTGGGTGGCAATGAGTCTATTAATGTGGATGTGCGCATCCTAGCTGCGACCAACAAAGATTTAGAGCAAGAAATTAAAAACGGCAACTTCCGAGAAGATTTATTCCATCGAATCAGTGTAATTCCCATAAAAGTACCGGCTTTAAATGAGCGGGCAGAGGATATTCCATTAATTGCTGAAGCTTGCCTAAAAAAGCTGAAGACAACAGATATTAGTTTTTCATCTGTAAAGTTTACTGAGTCGGGACTTAATGCTCTTAAAAAGCGATTATGGTCGGGAAATGTTCGAGAATTGTATAACGCTGTAGAGCGACTTGGAATATTGGCTACGGATGATCTAATAGATGAAGAAGCTGTAGAAAGTGTACTTAGTTCAAAAAAGATTGAAGACTCTGATTTAAGTAACTTGGCAGATAGTACCAGCAACTTTCAAGACTTTAAAGAAACCGCAGAACGCATCTTCTTGGTAAAACAACTAGAGAAGAATGATTGGAATATCTCCCAAACAGCCGATACGGTTGGACTTCAGCGAAGTCATATTTATAACAAAATGAAAAAATATAATATCGAGCGATAATATGAGCGCAGAGATCATTGATGGTAAAAAAGTAGCTGAATTAGTTCGAACAAGGGTTCGAGAAGATGTAGCTGAATGGGTTGGGAAAGGGAATAGAGCTCCCTTTTTAAAAGTGATACTTGTGGGGGATGATCCAGCATCAAGAGTATACATTGGCGCAAAAACGCGTGCCTGTGAAGATGTAGGAATCGAGACATCAACCGAGATTCTACAAGACACTATTTCTGCTAAAGAGCTTAAAGATGTAATTCGAAAGTACAATAATGATGACGCTGTTGATGGTATTCTCGTTCAACTCCCATTACCATCACATTTAAGTTCTCATGATGTGATTGAAACCATCAATCATAAAAAAGATGTGGATGGTTTCCACCCTATGAATGTAGGCCGCCTTGCATTAGATCAGCCATGTTTTAGAAGTTGTACTCCTGCTGGAGTAATGGAATTATTCAAACATTACAGTATTGCTGTGAAAGCGAAACATGCTGTAGTTGTAGGGGCTAGCAACATAGTGGGCTCACCAATGGCTACCATGCTATCTAGAGAAAATTCCTCAGGTAAAGCCACAACAACTATTTGCCATAAGTATACTCGCGATTTAACGCTCCATACTATAAATGCTGATATTTTAATTGTTGCAGCAGGACAACCACACTTAATCAAAGCCGAAATGGTGAAAGAAGGGGCCGTTGTGATTGATGTGGGTATTAATAGAGTAGCCGACGAGACTAGTGAGAAAGGGTATAAGCTTATCGGTGACGTTGATTTCGAATCTGTGCGTAAAAAAGCGAGTTGGATTACTCCCGTACCTGGTGGAGTAGGCCCTATGACGGTAGCAATGCTCATGAAAAACACACTACTTGCCGCCAAACAGAGCATTTATCCAACCGATTAAAAATGTTATTAATGAATAGGGGTTTTTAGCCCCTATTTTTTTATTCAAATAAGGGTGACACTATGTTGTCACTCTGTGTGTGTATCCTTGAGTAAATCAAAAAACAAAGGAGATTATCATGGCACTACATGCATTAACAACCCCATCTATTACAAAGAATAAAAAATCTGATTTATTCATCGCTCCACTTTTGAATAGAATCAAGAAAGAGAGCAAGCAAGAGTTTCAGGAGATGCAGCAAGCTTTTGAACTTCTGGGTTGGGGCGAATTACCAGACGAGCTTAAAATCGAGATCTACGACGATGTTAAGTTCATGGTTGAAGAGTTGAAAGGATATTTTTCGTCTTGTGATCCATACGTTCAAAACAGAAGAAATAGTGTGCACTACTGGGTTAGCTGCTATCAAGATAAGATCTGTAGTTTAGATACCGCTGTGAAAGCACTTAAAATTAAAAAACTATAGAGCACTTAATTAGTGCTTTATAGATTCTGAGCTGTTAGAAATAGAAGTTTTATCTGCATAAACTTGTTCATCTTCAATCTGAATAGTGGGTGATTTTATGGATGATATCTTCGAAGATATACCTTCAACAAGTTTTTTAAGCTGAACTCTTTGCTTATTGAATTGTTGATTCAGGATTACTCTTGATATAGGGAATAAACCTACAGCCGTTGTAGCTATGGCAAAGAGTAAAGCAATTTTACCATAACCCATTGATTTGAATATCACTGCGGATGGGGCGAGAAGTGCCATAGATACACCCATGTAAATTAAAAACTTTAGACTATTCCATCCTGAAACATATTGAATTTCTGTACGACCATTAGAAGGGGTTAGAGTTAGGTGGCGATATCCGAAGTCGCCTCTGCGTTGTTCCCATTCATATGATTTTCCTGTCACAGTAATTTTGCCGATACCACCAGTTATTCGTCGAATTTCACGAACTAAATCGTCCCAGTTATCGGCACTTATTTCGCCATTAACGGAACTAATGTGTTGAACTTTAGTGGTGCCTTTAATCCAGTTAAACTTAGAGTTGAATTCGGGTTCGTCGAAGGTTTCTAATGCTTCAAGTATAGCCGCTTTATCAATTCCAACTTCTTCACTGATGTGCATTAGTTCTTGTTCCGTCAATCCATCAGTAATGCCTTGTTGCTCTTGTTGAGATTGGATTTCAGATGCTCTCGTAAGAATCTTACTGATTTCCTTTTTGGAATATGTTCGAGTCATGCCCTAAATGTTAGTGTAGTTTTGCAACAACTACGGGTGGAAGAAAAAAAAGTTTATCGATTAAGCACTTCCATTGAGATATGCTTATCTTTGAAAAACTGCAAGCCAAACTTTTTAGTGTTAATGTATAAAATGAAGGATTCCTCTCCATTTGAACGCATCACCCGCCAAGGCCTTACCTATGATGACGTTCTCCTTGTGCCCAATTATTCTCAAGTTCTACCACGTGAAGTAGATATAAGTGTGCAACTCACTCCAACTCTAAAACTGAATATTCCTATCGTTAGTGCCGCTATGGATACGGTATCGGAATATAGGTTAGCCATTGCGCTAGCTAGAGAAGGGGGTATTGCAATGCTTCACAAGAATATGACAATCGAAGATCAAGCTGAGCAAGTTCGATTAGTTAAGCGTAGTGAAAGTGGGATGATTGTAGACCCTGTAACTTTAGATGAAGATAAAACAGTTAAAGATGCGCGTTCACTAATGCGTATGCACAAAATTGGTGGGATTCCAATTGTTGATGATGCCGGAATCTTAGTTGGTATCGTAACTAATCGTGACCTTCGTTTTGAGTCTGATATGACTAAGCGATTAGGTGATATCATGACCCATGAAAACCTAATCACTGCTAAAGAAGGAACTACGCTTACTCAAGCAGAGCAAATACTTCAGCATTACAAAGTGGAAAAGCTTCCAATCGTTGATGCGAATAATAAGCTAGTTGGTTTAATTACCTTCAAAGACATCGAGAAGAAGATGAACTTCCCGAATGCTTGTAAAGATAAATTAGGGCGTTTATGTGTTGGAGCGGCTGTTGGTGTTACAGCTGACACTATGCAACGTGTTGAAGCTCTTGTAAATGCAGGCGTAGATATTATTACTGTAGATACCGCTCATGGCCACTCTGATGGTGTTTTGAAAACAGTATCTCAGATAAAGAAAACCTATCCAGATCTAAATGTTATTGGTGGAAACATCGCTACAAAAGATGCGGCAATTGCTTTATCTGAAGCGGGCGCTGACGTTGTTAAAGTAGGTGTGGGACCTGGGTCAATTTGTACTACTCGTGTAGTTACGGGTGTTGGGGTTCCTCAACTAAGTGCCGTTATGGAAGTAGCTGAATACTGCCAGGAAAATGGCATTGGACTTATTGCTGATGGTGGAATCAAGCAAACAGGGGATATCCCAAAAGCAATTGCTGGTGGAGCCGATGTAGTTATGATGGGTTCTATGTTTGCCGGTGTGGATGAAAGCCCAGGCGAGACTATCATATATGAATCTAGAAAGTATAAGTCGTACCGAGGCATGGGAAGTATTGGAGCCATGAAAAAAGGTTCTAAAGATAGATACTTCCAAGATGTAGAAGATGATATCAATAAGCTTGTACCGGAAGGTATTGAAGGGCGTGTGCCTTTTAAAGGATACCTTTCAGAAGTGGTACACCAAATGACCGGTGGCTTGAGAGCTGCTATGGGTTATTGTGGAGCAGGCGACATCAAGGCGATGAAGACCACCGCTGAATTCGTACAGATTTCTGCCGCTGCTTACAAAGAAAGTCACCCACACTCTGTACAAATTACAAAAGAGGCACCGAACTACTCGGTGTAATTCCTCTACCATGAAAAATGTACTCTTTATTGTATACTACTTTCCCCCTATGGGGGGGAGTGGGGTACAAAGGCCTCTCAAGTTCGTAAAATATTTAAAAGAGTACGGATGGAACCCCATAGTATTAACCCCTGAGCCAGGGATGTATCAAATATTTGACGATACACTGCTTAAAGAAGTAGA
>Ga0098059_1000580_pt1 | contig 21181 bp, 7 predicted proteins | sample 20_taG_FD_92580 | JGI IMG/M metagenome (GOLD analysis project Ga0098059, IMG submission 92580) | Marine viral communities from the Subarctic Pacific Ocean - 20_ETSP_OMZ_AT15318 metaG | ecosystem: Environmental > Aquatic > Marine > Oceanic | place: Subarctic Pacific Ocean | collected 2015-01-19
AGTAAACTCAGAAACAATAGGTTCAATAAACACCCATACTATAACAAACAGTTATACAGAAATAGTAACAGCAAACGAAACAAGTGAATCAAATACTAACGACACGCCGGCAGTAACATTATCCGGCAATACTGGTTCAATAGTTCGTGTTTATTTTAAAACAGCAGGTACAAGAACAGGAACTGGTGGCGGAACTAGAAACATTACTGTTCAGGGCGTTGGCATGGTTGAAGGAAATTTTAAAACATTCTTTAAAACAACAGACACCTGGAAAGAAATATAATGGCCAAAGTAACTAGGGTCGGAGTTGACTCTCACGTTGGACATGCTTCACCTACACCAAATCCGTATCACATAACACCATATGCTACAGGCTCAGGCGATGTAATAACAAATGGGCAAAGTACTGTACGAGTTGGAGACTTAACTGCTTGTGGTGATATTGCTGTAGGAAGTAGTGCTTCTGTTTTTATAAACGGTAGAGGTGTACATAGGCAAGGAGACATTACAGGAGGACACGGTAGTTGGATACCTAATGCTTCTGCTAGTGGAAGTGATACTGTATTTGCCGGTGACTATGCTACTGAAGATTTAGGAGATGATACGATTGTATTTCGCTTACCGCCTTTAGAATCTCCAGAACCAATTGAAGGTGAGCCACAGGCAATATACATGGCAAGTCATACACCCGGAGGTGGCGGATTGCCTCCAAGAGTAGACGGTGGGCCATTTGTTGCGGCAGGTAATTCCGATCAAGCAACAGAAAATTTTGAACCAGGACCTCCTGGAGATTGTACAAGAAAAGACATTGGATCAGTTTCGTCTAAGTATGAATCAAATGGTAATGCTAGTGCTATAGGGCACGACTCAACAGGTGGATGGAGTTGGGGAGCATATCAAATTGCTACTAAAGTAGGAACGTTTAAAAACTATATGAACTTTTTAAACAAACGATACAATGCCATTTATAATGAATTAGAAGGTGTAGGTGGAAACTCAGCATTTACACAAGGTACAGATTCAGCAAAAGCAAAATGGAAAGCACTTAAATCAGATCCAGATTTCTTACAAAGTCAACATGACTTTATCCAAGTAACACACTACGATAAACTTGTAGCAAAAATTAAATCACAAACGGGTTTAGATATCTGCGATGGCACACATTGTAACGGTCTACAAGATGCTATATGGAGTATATCTGTACAACACGGCCCAGGTTCTAGTATACCTAAAAAAGGAATTACAGCCGCCGGCGAAGGCGCCACTGATGTACAATTAATTAATGCTATCTATGATGAACGTGATAACGTAAACAAATATTTTAAATCATCAACCGCGGCTGTTAAGTCGTCTGTTGCTAATAGATTTACTCAAGAAAGAGCAGACTGCTTGTCTATTTGCTAGTTTTATCTGTTTTTTTCTTTGCTAACGGCCTAGCAACACTATCTTTTGAACGTTTTCTAAGTTGTGCTAAAGCACTTACTTTACGTTTTAGTTCATCTAAGGGTTTCTTTAAATCCCATTTAAAGTTCATATCACCCTCCTTATTGTTAAAGTTAGGTGCGTTCCTTCGGCGTATGCCTACTTCCGGCCTAATGGCTGAACGGGTAAGGATATTTAGTTATTTGATTTTATATTTCTTCTCTGTTAGTAGCAGTATCCCAGGCTTGTCTATATATTCCACCACTACACATTGATTGACATTCGTTTGTACATAACTTGTGACTAGGGTCCTTCCATGTTTCTTGTAAAACATTTTGAAAGTATTTGTGATCAAATACATCTTGGAATGTGTGCTCGAACAAGTTGTTCCAGCCTTTGCCATATTCATCAATTAATTTATTCATATGTGTAGGATCTTCATGTCTTGTTCCTGCGATATAATTACATGCCCAAAGATTCATTTCACTATCAATGTACATGTTTCTATCTTCTTTGAAATCACAACGTATAGTAGACATGTCAGAGTTAGCAACAATTTCTTTCCATTGCTCAGCACCTTCATCTGTTATGTTTAAGTCCATTTTTGTTTCAGACTTTTCCGTTTCAGTTGTTACAATTTCATAGAGGCCGTCAACTGGATTACCGTCTTTGTCGTTAATTGATGATATTTTATGCTTTTTGGCTTTCTTAACATCTGTTTCTACCTTAACTGCCGGTGCTTTGCCGTCATCTTCTCTGTAGTTAACTTGATATTTTAAATTTTTCCTGTCTACTTCTTCGTAATTAAATGCCCAATTCCTAGTTGAAACGTGTGTATCAAATTCCCAAAAACCCATGTCCTTTGCTAACTTTTTACATTCTTCTACTTGATGTTTGTTATGTTTAAATACAATCATCTTCCATCTTGCTTGGCCGCCTGCTTCTATAAAGGCTTTAGCATTAGCCATTGTTCGTTCGTGCTTAATACCTATACGATATAACTTGTTTGTATCTTCTAAACCGTCTATACTAAATGTTATAATTTTGTCAAGTCCGTCTTTTTTATTTGCTTCTGCAAATGCTTTTCCTACTTTGGCCCAACTTTCTGGAGATCTCATACTACCATTTGTTTCAACATCAATAACATAACCTCTATTTGCTGTTTCAATTATAATATCTTCCCAGTCCGGAGCCATTGGAGGATCTCCGTGGCACCCACAAAATACCATATCAATAGGATAATCAGCCTTGATATTATCCATATCGTTTAAAAATTTAAACCATTGCTCTTTTGTTATGTTTTTTTGACGTAAACCGTCAAGTAAAACGCTAGTTCCCATGTAATGTCTAGGACATAACGGACAAGCAACGTTACAATATGTGGATAATTCTACCTGAAAGGAGTTAAATCTTTTTAAGTTAAACATATTTTCTCAATTTATTATATTTATTATATACTCACTTTATTATTACGATAAATATTTATATGAGTACTTACAGAGGATTTTCAACTACTGGTAGCGAATTTGTTACACCTACAGTAACCGACTTCTTGGCGGCAAAAACTGACTTACAAAACAGTTTAAATACTCGCCTAGGAGAAAGAGTTATGAGACCAGAGTTTGGTTGTGTAATATGGGATATGTTATACGAGCCATTTACTGATGAGTTATACGATGATATTGTTGAGAACCTTACTGAGTTAGGAAACAATGATCCTAGATTAGAACTACAACAGATTCAGCCTACTCAATATGAACATGGAATACAAGTATCATTAATGCTTAGATATATTCCTACAGATCAAGTAGAAGAAATGTTATTTACATTTAACAAAGAAGCATCACAAGTAAATTCAGAAGCAAACACAGGAACAGCAAATGGCTACTAGTACAAGACAAACAAATTTATTCGTAAGCGAAGATTGGAAAAAGGTCTATCAAACTTTTAAAAGTGCTGATTTTCAGAGTTACGATTTTGAAACATTAAGATCAACAATGATATCATACCTAAGGAAACAGTTTCCTGAGGATTTTAACGACTTTGTTGAGAGTTCAGAGTATATTGCTCTTATAGATTTAATTGCTTTCTTTGGACAATCATTAGCATACAGACAAGATTTAAATGCTAGAGAAAACTTTTTAGAAACAGCACAAAGACGTGATTCAATTTTACGTCTTGCTAACTTGTTAGCATATCAACCTAAACGTAATACAACAGCAATTGGGTTATTAAAAGTTGTTAGTATTAGTACAACAGAACAAGTATACGATTCAAGCAATAATAATTTAAGCGGAAAAACTATATTTTGGGATGATCCTGTTAACGCGGATTACGAAGAACAATATAACACTATTATTAATGCGGCCTTAAGTTCAGCACAGAGAGTAGGAAAACCTGCTAGTGAAACAACCACGGGCTCAATTAAAACACAACAATACGAATTACAACTTAGAGGTGATACACAACCAATTCTGCCGTTTACATCACGTGTTAATGGCACAGATTCAAAATTTGAATTAGTTAATGGTACAATATCAGGACAGTCTTATGTTTACGAAAAATCACCTACGCCTGGATCAACATATAACTTATTATATAGAACTGATGGCAAGGGAAACTCTTCGGCAAACACAGGATTCTTTACATTATTTAAACAAGGATCACTAGGACAAACTGAATTTACACTTGATAGTGGCTTACCTAATATTACATTTAAGATTGACAAAAGCAATGTTAATAACACAGATGTTTGGTTATATGAAATTAATGACGACGGGTCAATTGGCTCGCAATGGACACAAGTTCCATCAGTAAATGGTTCAAATGTTATCTACAATAGTTTAAGTCAAGCAAACAGAAAACTATTCTCAGTTGAATCTCTTGTTAATGATAAAATTAAACTAGTATTTGCTGATGGTGTATTTGCTAATATTCCTAAGGGCAACTTTAGATGTTACTACAGACAAAGTAACGGTGCTACTTACTCTATAAAAAGCAATGACATTCAAAATGTTGAATTAAGTTTTAATTATGTTAGCAGAACTAATCAGAACGAAACGTTAAGTCTTACTTTAAGTTTACAACAAAATATTAATACAGCAAACAGAAACGAAACATTAACTAGCATTAAGCAACTAGCACCGCAGGCATACTATACACAAAATAGAATGATTAACGGTGAAGATTATAATATATTTCCGTTAACACAGTTTACAAATATTATTAAATCAAAGGCTGTTAATAGAGCCGCTAGTGGTATTAGTAGATTCTTAGATGTTAAAGATACTACAGGCAAGTTTAGTAGTACAAACATATTCAGTGACGATGGTATATTTTATAAAGAATATACAACTAAAAAGGACACATTTAGTTTTACAAACGATAACGAAATTATTAGTGTAATTAAAAACACAGTAGAAAAGAACTTAGGTAGTAGACCAATGTATCATTTTTACTTGGACAAGTTTACATCTCAAGATTTTACAAGCACAGTTACTTGGCATAAAGTATCGAGTACAACAAACGCAACAACTGGTTACTTTAAAGATTCATCAGGCAATGCTTTACAAGTTGGTTCTAGTGTATCAAACCTAAATCAGTTCTTAACATTAAACAGTATGATTAAGTTTATTCCTCAAACTGGAAAACACTTTATGGCTAACGGTTCGCACATGGACGGTACTGATACAGATCATGTAGGTGCTACAAAACAAACATGGTCATCTATAAAACTAATTGACGAAAACGGTTTAGGATCATTAAGCGGCGGATTAAAATCAGCAGGCGTTGGTGCTATTACACTTAACGAATTAGTCCCAACAGGTGCTACTGTAGAAACAGTATTTCCTAAATGGGTAAGTGACTTACCGGCAGATTTAGAAACTACAATTAAAACAAATATTAAAGAATACAAAGACTTTGGATTAAGATTCAATCATACCGCAGGTACATGGCATATTATCTCCGCTGAAAACTTAGCAATAGATAAAGATTATGACGATAGTAATACTGGATCTACATTAGGAACAAAAAATGATGCTAGTTGGTTAGCACAATTTACAACAGATGGTGTACAGTATACTATTAGAACTAGACAGTTAGATTATTACTTTTCTAGTAAAGACGAAACTAGATTTTACTTTGATAAAAATGTTAAAATTTATGATAGTGTATCTGGATCTACAATAAAAGATAGATGTACAGTATTAAAAGTTAACAACTTACCAACAAGCAACAAGCCTCTAGAAGAAGATTATGCCTTAGACATAATTGATATGGTTACAGAAAATGACGGTTATAAAGATAATACAAAAGTTAAAGTAACGTTTGGAGATGCTGATAATGATAGTGTTACAGATAACCCAGAAATGTTTTCTAAAATTGTTGGAACAGACGATGCTACCGGTTTAGCAAAAGATAGAAAGTTTGTTTTCTTTAAACAATATTACGACTATGATAATATTGAAAGATATCAGGCACTCGACGAAAGTGTTATTTGCCATGATTATAAAACTATTCAAGAAGCAGATAACAATCTAAATCTGTTTCCAGTAGGAAAAGTTTTTTATGCTACTGAAGAAAATAAATTTGCTGTATCATATACAAATGATAAAAATGTATTAGCCATGAGTTTGAAAGCAGGCCCAGGCGAAGAATTTAACCCAGGTGGTAATACAACGCCACAAGCCTATACAGTCTTTATAGGACGAGGTAATTTAAAATTTCAATACAAACATAATGCTCCTAACAACAGACGTATAGATCCTAGTCCAAGTAACCTAATTGATATGTATATCTTAACAAGATCATATTCAGATGCTTACATGGAATGGATTTCAGATTCCACCGAATCAGTTATTCAACCAACAGTACCAACAGCAGAAACATTAAGAGCATCATTTAGTTCTATAGAAAATTCAAAAAGTATTTCAGATACAATAATATATCACTCAGCAAAATTTAAACCTTTGTTTGGCGATAAAGCGGATAGTACATTACAAGCATCATTTAAAGTTGTAAAAAATACAGGAGCAGGAATAAGTGACGCCGAAGTTAAAGCATCAGTTATTGATGCCATTAATAGTTACTTTAGTGTTTCTAATTGGGATTTTGGCGATACTTTTTACTTCTCAGAACTAAGTGCCTTCTTACATAATTCTTTAGCAACTAAAATAAATTCTGTTGTTATTGTGCCAAAAAGCACAACTCAAGTGTTTGGTAGTTTATTTCAGATTCGTAGTAACTACGACGAGATTTTAATCAGTGGAGCAACAGTTGACGATGTAGAAATTATTGACAGTATAACAGCAACTAAAATTCAAGCAGGTGGTTCTATCGCAAGTTTAGAAACTACAACAAATACCACAGCAAGTGCGGTATCATCAACTACAACAACTAGCGGGAGCTCTACTTACTAATGGCTAAAAGAAAGACAAGTTCATTTCTACCCAAGGCATACCAAACAGAAAAGAACAAAAAGTTCTTAAGTGGTACACTTGACCAATTAATGAATAGTTCTAATCTACAAAGATTAGACGGATTCGTAGGTAGAAAATATTCACCAAGTTATAAAAGCACAGACAACTACATATCTTCAACAGGCTTAAAAGAAAATTATCAACTAGAGCCTGCTATTGTAGTTAAAAAAGATTCTAGTATTGCTAGTGATAACAACGTAGGTTCAGTTGTAACGTATGACGATTTATTACACAAATTAAAAAACAATAGTGTTAACACAACTAACCATAATCAATTATTTGATCAAGAGTTTTATAACTGGTCAGGTTTTATTAATTTTGATACTCTAGTAAACTATGGTAGTTACTACTGGCTCAAGGACGGAGCAAATGCAGTTACAGTTACAGGTAAAGATATTGAAACATCAGGAACATGGTCAGCAAAGTATAATTCTGTAAACAACGAATATACAGTTTCAGAAACAGAAGGCAACAACCCTACAATTTATGTACAACGCGGTGGTACTTATACGTTCACAGCAGACCAGACAGCAGACTTTTACATACAAACAGAATCAGAATCAATCACTGGAATTGAGAAGGCATCGCCTACAAAAAGCACTAGAGAAATTTATGGTGTTGAAAACAACGGCAGTAAGAATATAACATTTACAGTTCCGCCAATTGATGCTCAGTCATGGTTCGATACAGATTTATCTCTTTTACAAGATGTTAATTTAGTAAGTGACAAGCCGTGGAATCAAGTACAAGGACGTAATGTTGACGACTTAATTACAGTTGATAGCGGTATCGACCAGCAACGTGTTCTTGAAGGGAAAACAGTTGTATTTTTACAAGATACAAATTCATTAACTGACGACAATAATTGGACAACAACTGGTGTAGATTATACTCAGGCACCTTATAAAGATACAGGTTTCGCTGTATCAAATGGACAGGTTTCTATTGTTGATAGACAAGGTGTATATCGTATTAGTATTGTTAGTAATAAAATTGTATTATCGAAAATTGCTAACTTTACTTTTGCTGATAAAATTTATATCACAGAAGGTTCAACTTATGCTGGTAGACATTTTTATAAAGCAACAGACACAAATCATCTTAGAGTTATTCCTGTACTAACAGCAAAACTAGATACACTTTACTACCAACACGGCACAGATAAAACATCATACGGAACAATTAAAATTGTAAAAGATGTAGCAAACTCTATCGAGGCTGAAGACTTTTTAGGAAAGAAAACATATACAGCACCAAATGGTGTTGTGTTTACTAATGGTTTAAAAGTAACATTTGATACTACAATTATAGAAACAGCATATCAAAATAAATCATATTTTGTAGAAGGAGTCGGCGACAAGATTCATCTTGTTGATGCGACATTAACAGCACCAGAAACAGATTTAGATAATAAAGATTACATTGTAATGACTAGGGGAGCAACAGATAAAAATGCTTGGTCTAGAGGAAACAAGTGGTTTCATAAAGATGTTATTACAGCAACAGCAAAATATAATGACGAAGTTATAAGTGTAGATGATAACTTAAGAGCTGTAAGGCCTATTATACAATATAATTGCGGGTTACATTTATTTAATCACGGTACTGCTGGTATAAGTGGTATTAATTATGCTGATATGGTTACAACAGATGCTATGTCTACTGTACATGGTTCGTCGGGTACTTTTGTTGATGGCGGAGAATTATTACCACTAGAGAATATTATTTTCTTAAAAGACAATGACTTACAAACTAGAAAAAATCTTTGGGCAGTTGGCAGACGAGATGTTGATCACGATGTTCAAGATTTTGTAGGTGACGGTAGCACAAAAATATTTACACTAAATGGTATACCTCCTAAAACAAATAGAGTTACAATAGGCAGTACTATTAGAACAGATTATACTGTAACAGGTTTAACTTTAGAATTCGAAACTGCTCCAATTAACGGATCTGAAATTAAATTTACTACATTTGAAACATTAACATTAACCGACTACAACGCATATAATGTTGTAACAGGTAGTAGTGTTTACATTAATAATGGTACAGCAGGCAAAGGAAAATCATACCACTGGGACGGTGATAATTGGATTGCTTCGCAAACCAAAACTAAAGTAAACCAGTATCCAATATTTGAATTATACGATAATAAAGGAATTAGTGTTTCTGATAAAACATCTTATCCTTCAAGTGACTTTTTAGGGTGTACATTATTTAAGTACAGTACAGGCATTGGAGCAAATGATACTGTATTAGGGTTTCCGTTAAAGTATAGAACTTTTAATAACGTCGGTGATATTTTGTTTGATAACACTTATGTTACTAGTTCATTTAACTATAAAAAATCAACAGGTGTTACAGAAGTAAACACAGCAACAACTTTAGTCAAGAAAACAGACCCTTACAGCAACGTAGTATCATACTTAAATGGCTGGGAAAAAGGTATGTCAAATAGTAGACAACTACAGCAAGTTGAATACATTGTAGATGACGATACACTAGAATCTAAAGCATTTGACTTAGGCGCAGAGCCTGATGTTTCTGAAACAGCATTGCCTAATGTTTTTGTTTATCTTAATAACAAAAGGACAACTAACTTTGAAATTAAATTCAAAGAAGGATTGTACATGTGTAAAATGTTGGGTACTATTGCTAAAGAAGATACTGTTACAATTCAGTTTTTTAGTAAAACTATTTCTAAAAAAGCATACTTTCTTGTTCCTAAAAATTTAGAGAGCAACGGTCAAAATGAAAAATTTAAAAATATTACATTAGGACAATTACAAAATCACGTATCTGCATTGATAGAAACAAACAAGTTTTTTACAGGATCTCTACAAGGAAGTAATAATCTTAGAGATTTAGAAAATTATAAAACAACAGAAGGATTAATTACACAGCATAGCTCATCAATGATGCTACCAATGTTGTTAAGTCAGCACAACGAATTAAATTATATTACTGCTTTAAGATTTGCTAATTCAGAATACGAAAAATTTAAATCAAAATTCTTAAACGATTTAGAAACTTTAGATACTTTAGATTTATCTGATGCTAGTGATACTGTTGATAAAATTATGGAAAATATTAACTCTAACAAGAGTACAACATTTCCATTTTATACATCAGACATGGTTCCATACGGAGCAGATGCAGAAATAACAACATATACAATCACTGACGATAGAGATAAAACTTACGAAATAGAAAGTATATTTGATAATACAGTTCCAAGCAATAGAGCTATATTAGTATACTTAAATGGTGTACAGTTATACCACGGCATAGATTATACGTTTGATACTGATAGTTCAAACGTTAGACTTATTAAAACAATAGCAATTAATGACATATTAAAAATTGCTGATTATACAAACACATTAGGAAACTATGTTGCGCCAACTCCTACAAAACTAGGATTATATCCAAAGTTTAAACCAGAGATTATAAGCGATAACACTTATGCTGTAACTCAAAATGTTATTGTAGGACACGATGGCAGTAGAACAATAGCATACGGTGATAGCAGAGATAGTATTTTACTAGAACTTGAAAAAAGAATTTACAATAATATTAAAACACATTATCAAGAAAACGTATTTGATATTAAAAAGTATACCCCAGGGCGTTGGAGAACAACTAATAACTCCGAATCAGAAGTTAATGACATACTAGAAGATGAATTTTTAAGATGGGCAACTAAACATAGAATTCCTTATACTAAAAACGAATTCTTTGATGCTAATGATTCTAAGACTTGGAATTATAAAAACTTTGTTGATGTAAAAAGTAAAGAATTATTAAAGCAAGGACATTGGAAAGGTTTGTATAGATATTATTTTGATACTTACAAACCTCATACAAATGCTTGGGAGATGTTTGGTTGGTCTGAAAAACCAAGTTGGTGGGAAGACCGTTATGGTGTAGGACCTTATACATCGGGCAATAAAGTATTATGGAACGATGTAAGAGACGGCCGAAGGTACACTAGTGCTGAAATAGATTCATATACAGTTGATCCATCGTACACTAGACCAGATATATTTTCAATGATTCCTGTAACAGAAAACGGAGAATTAAAATCACCAATTGATTGTTTAAGCATTAACTCAGGAGATTTATCTCCTAGTCATTCTTGGAAATTTGGCGATGGTGCTCCACCAGAACATGCTTGGAGAAACTCTAGTAGTTACCCGTTTAGTGTACAACACTTAATGTCATTAATTAGACCAGCAGAATACTTTAGTCAAGTATTCAACAAGAGTCAAATGGTTAGAAATTCTTTAACAAATCAACTAGTAATGCTATTAACTAATCAGCGTCAAACACCTGCAGATTTAAAAGTTGATACTTCTACTACAAGATACGAAGGTTGTGGAAACTATATTGCTGATTATTTACGTTGGTTAAATTTAGATGTTACAAAAAATTTAACAAATGTTATTACAACATTAGACATTAAATTAGCACACAAACTTGAAGGTTATACTGATAAAAAACTTATTAAAGTATTAGCAGAGCAAGTATCTCCTACTAGTACAAGTAACTCTGTTTATGTACCAGATGAAGATTATGCTGTTCATTTACATAAAACAGGACCTATAAAAACTATTCCATACAGTGGTGTAATTATTGAAGGTAATCCTAGCGGATATACAATATTTGGATATGATTTAAACAATCCAAGATTTACTATACATAGACCAATATTAAATGGAAACTTCAAAGTACACGAAATTAACGAAGACAGAATTACTGAATACGAAGATTATTACAGCGAACAAGAAACAATACCTTATGGAACTTCATTTGATACAAAAGAAGAAGTAGCAGAATTTTTATTCTCTTATCAAAAATATTTAACAAATAGCGGTTACGATTTTGACAATAGAATGGAAGACTTTGGCACACAAAAAATTGTAGCAAACTGGACAATGAGTGTTAAAGAATTCATAAGTTGGGCAAGTCAAGGCTGGACACCAGGATCAGTAATTACACTTAGCCCAAGTTCAGCAAGAGTTAGATGTTTAACATCTCAAGGTGTTGCTGACTCTTTGTCTAATAGTCAAGCCGAAACAAATGTATTAAATCAATCATACGATCCTGTAAGACCGGGAATGTATAAGATGCTAAGAAGCGACGGGGAGTTTGAATTATATCCAAACGATCAAGTTGGAGGAATTTATTTTGTAAATGCTAAGATTGTAGAATACGAACATGTATTAGTGTTTAACAATATAACAAAATTCAATGATGTAATATACCAACCAGGTTTAGGTAATAGACAATACAGAGTAAGATTAATTGGTTATAAAACTGGCGGTTGGGACGGAAGTTTAACAGCAGAAGGCTTTATTTACAACGACGGTGATGTTCCTCTTTGGACAGAGAATACAAACTATGTCAGAGGTGATATAGTTATGTTCAGAGATGGTATGTATACTAGTTTAATAAATCATACTAGCTCATCTAAATTTGTTTATGAAAACTGGTCTCAAACAGATTCATTTAAAATAGGATTACTTCCTAACTTTGATACACTAGGTAAAAACTTTGAAACTTTTTATGATGTTAATGCTGTTAACTTAGAAAGCGAAACAGACAAGTACGGCAAAGGTGGTATTGGATATCAGAATAGAGAATACTTTAACCAAATTGGTCTTGACGATGTTAGCCAGGTTAAATTCTACCAAGGTATGCTACAAGAAAAAGGTACTACTAATGCTGTTAATAAACTAGTTAGAAGTGAGTTTGATCAGATTAGTAGTGACGTTAACTTTTACGAAGAATGGGCAATTAGAACTGCCGAGTACGGTGCCACTGATTTAAATTCAAGAGTAGAAATACAATTAGACGAAGAAGGATTTAAAGATAACCCACAAGCAATTAAAATATTTAATACAACACAAGATAAATCAGATGTAAACAGCAAAACAGAATATACAATTAATCAACTGTACAAAGCACCTTCTGATATTACATATGATTGGATTCCTGTAAGGAATCCTTATGTAGCAGGAAGTCAAAGCAATGTGTTTTATGATGATTTATATCCTAATGCTGGTTATCCTAAGTTAACAGATGCTGATGCTACTTTATTTTATAATAAAGATGCAGGTAACTTAACAAGTATGTTAAGCAAACTTAAAGTAGGATTTAAGTTATGGATAGCCGAAGATAGCACAGGCGATTGGGGCATGAAATATCTTGATACTAGTGCTACCGAAGTTGTTAATTGCGATGGCGGATCGACCGGAGAAAACTTTACGTGGACAACCAACGATAGTCATTCTCTTGTAGTTGGCGATATTGTTGTTATCAAAGATTATCATACAGATAGTACAGTAACTACACGAAACGGTGTATACGAAATTACAAGTGTTCCAACATTAGAAACATTTATTACTAGTTCTTTAGCAACTACTGAAGCAGAAAAAACAAGCAAAAAAGATGCCGAGGAAGGTTCGGCACCTGTATTAAAGTTTAAAAATATTAGATTCAAAGAAGGCGAAAAAATTACCGCGCCTAAATTAGGTTGGCAAGTAAACGATAAAATTTATGTTGATAAAGATGAATCAGGTAACTGGCTAGTTGCTAAAAAAGATAGCAAATATACACAACATCAGGCTATAACTCAGTTAGCAGGAGCAACTAATGATCAGTTTGGTTCTGCTATGTGCTCAGATGAAAATAACCAATGGTTAGTTGTTGGACAAAAGACACAAAATAGAATTCAAGTATTCAAGCCAAATCCAATTGACTTAGCACAACAAAATATTATAATTAACACCGTGTCCGATGTTGACGAATTAGGAGCAAGTGTTGATACAGGTGCTCCTAGTACACGACAATTAAAAGATAACAAACTATACAAACAACATCAAGGAAAATATGATGATTGGGAATCAACACAGCGATGGTTAGTTGCTGGTGCTCCTAATACTAATAGCGGTAAAGGTGCTGTATTATTTTATTACCTTGACCCTAAGAGCGGATCATTCTTACCAGGATCATTACATCAGCCACCAGGATTAACTACTAGTGCTAAGTTTGGTAGTAAAGTAAAAATGAGTGCTAACGAAATGTGGTGTGCCGTTTCTGCACCGGGTGATAAAAAAGTATTTGTTTATAACAGAAAAGATCCAACACCTACTGAAATTAGAACAGAAGGCTTCACAGGAGATGGCAGTACAACATCATTTGTATTACCTAGTTTCTGGGGAGAGCCTAGTTCAGCACCAGAATTATATGTTCGTGTAAATGGTGTAGACTATATGGCTACAAGAGATTACGAATACAACTACGGAACATACACAATTGAATTTACAACAGCACCTGCTAACGGTGCCGACATTGGTGTAACTTACTTAGGTGGATGGTGTTTACAAACAACACACACCGGAACAACAGATGACGAAGGTACTTCTATAGATATAGATGCCCAAGGTAGAACTTTAATAATTGGTGCTCCTAATACAACTACTGTAGGTGATGTTAGCACAACAAACATGGGTGCTGTAAAAGTCAACACAAGACACTATCAGTCTTTTGTTGGAGATGGCACTACTAAAGCATTCACAGTAGATACAGCAACAATAGGTAACATGTCTGATTACGGAACTGTATGGGTTAACGGACACAACATTAGTGGAGAAAAAGATAGCACAGTACTATGGACTAAGAGTGGTGCTACAATTACATTTATAACTGCTCCTGTTAACGGTGACGAAATTACTATATGGACAGAACATTGGATTGAACACGAAGCACTTATACCACACACAGATCATATTCAAACAAATGGGAAATTTGGTTCTTCATCAATAGCAATTGACGAGGAAGGACAATCAATATATGTTGGAATTCCAATGCTAGATTCTCAAAGTGAAAATACTGGTGCTGTAGAAGTATTTGATAAAACTCAAAAAATAATTAATGGAAAGTGTTTTGTAATATCTAAAGATGGTTTTAAAAATCCACATAATGCCGGTGAAAGTTTTTACATTAATGGTTATAAAGTTACTTCTTCATCTACTACAATAGAAAGTATTGTAACAGATATTAACAATGCTAAGATACCAGGAATAACAGCATCTTCAACAGGAACAACAACTTTAAATATTATTAGTACTGTTAACAAACTAAATTCTATTCAAATTAATCCAGGTGTCACAGGTACACTAGCAACAGATATAGGACTTAAACCTTTTAATGATTCTACATCAATTACTTTAAATCAAGAAATTACTAGCGGACATAAATTTGGCGAAGTTGTTAAAGTTTCACGTAATAACGATTTACTTGTTGTTGGTTGTCCTGCAGGTTCAGTACCTGTAAAAACTTCAATAGACAACGGCTCTACTATATTTGACGGACGTGGTACTAGGTTCTCATCACATACATTCTTTACAGGTTCGGCCCATGTATTCCAAAAATTAGGCAATGACTGGATTGAAGCAGACAGTTTATACTCAGACAGCATTAGTGCTAATGACAGTTTTGGCCATAGTATAGAAATAGCAGACAATACAATTTATGTTGGTGCTCCACATGACGACACCGGTGCTATACTAGATACAGGGCAGATTCTAAAATTCAAAATTGATGGTGAGTGTTTCTCTATAAGTGAAAAGCAACAACCATTAGTAGACATTGATAGAATTAATAAAGCGTTTTTATATAACAAAGATACAAATCAAATTGAAACATATTTAGACTTTATTGATCCTATCAAAGGAAAAATATTAGGAATAGCAGAAGAAAATATTGATTATAAAACAACATGGGATCCAGCAATATACAATTATAGCAATGATGTATTTGGTATTAATACTGGCGAAGCATATTGGAATCAAGAAGAATACGTTGGAAAAATTTGGTGGGATTTAAGCGAACTTAAATTTATTAACTACGAACAAGGTGACGCTGATTATAAATCATTGTTCTGGGGAAACACTTTCCCTGAAAGTGTAGTTGGAATTTACGAATGGGTTGAATCTTCCGAGAAGCCTAGTTTTTATACAGAAGGCTTATCAAAGTATGGCGATAATGCTTATGTTGAAATACAAAAAGTTAATCCAAATACAAACTTGTTAGAAACAAAGTATTACTTCTGGGCAAGTGCTAAGAAAACAGTTAATGATAAAAAGTCGCTGAGTACTGTTGGTGTTACTAGGTATATTGTAGATCCTATAACAAACGGCGGAGCATTTATACAGTTTATAAGTAAAGACCAAATAGCACTAGTAAATGTAGCACAATATTTAGAAGCAAATAATACTGTTCTAGTAGTAGATTACGATAAAAAACCAAACGATAAAATACTACACACAGAATGGGAGTTAATTCCAGAAGGTAGTCCATCGTTGGAAATACCAGATGAATTATACAACAAAATTAAAGATAGTTTAGCAGGCGCTGACTCAGAAGGCAACATAGTGCCAGACGTTAACCTTAGCACCGGAGACAGGTACGGTATTAATATTAGACCAAGGCAAGGTGTGTTTATGAATAGGTTCCTTGCTTTAAAAGAGTACTTAACTTATGTAAACAATGTTGTTAAGAAATATAATATTTGCGATAACATTGACTTTACAGGCTTGAACTCAGAAGAAGAATTGCCAATATCAACTTCCGGCGAGTACAATGAAACAGTAAACTCAATAGAAGAATTAGGTTACATTAAAGCAAACCTTCTAGAAGAAGGTTACAAAGTAGCAGTAATAACAGACTCAGGTGTCAGTGGACGTTGGAGCATACACACTTTGTTAAATGATAAGACATGGCAAAGAACTAGAACACAAAGTTACGATACTAAGAAATTCTGGGAACGTTGCGATTGGTACGATGCCGGCTACAGCATAGATACTAATATTGATTATCGCTATACTGATTTTAATAAAGTTTATGAAAATGAAAGTACAATAGCAGATAAAAGTATTATTAAAGTTACAACAGGTACTAACTGGGATTTATATATTAAAGAAATTAGCAGTACTAACGGAAGTAAGTATACACTAATTGGACAAAAAAATGGAACAATAAAATTTGGTTCTGACTTATACGATTATGTTAAAACTAATTTTGGTTTTGATACAGAAGGTTACGACTTTAACTTAATGGATACAGAGCCTCAACGAGAAACTAGAAAGATTCTTGACGCTATTAAAAATCAAATACTAATAGGCGATTTAAAAAATGAACATAATAAAGTAATGTTTGTTTTATTAAAGTTTGTTTTACAAGAACAACAATATGTTGATTGGTTATTTAAAACAAGTTTCATTCAGGTTACACACAACCTAAGAGCACTAGACCAGTTCCCAACTTATCAACGAGATAACCAAGAGTTTGTTAAAAATTATATTAACGAAGTAAAACCGTATCATACTAAAATTAGAGAATATGTATTAGGTTACAATAAGTTAGAAACATACGATGGCGATGCTTCAGACTTTGACTTACCTTCTAAATACGATACCGTTACTAAATCGTTTAGGTCGCCTAACAAAGAAGAAAGTCACGATAGCAGTACAATAGAAAATGATAATGCTTATAAGATGTGGCGTGAACATTATACATACTCAATTGATAGCGTTAGGTTATCACGCTGGGGCATTGGATATGTGACACCACCAACACTAACTTTCTCGGCACCACAAATTGCCGGCGGCGTTACTGCTACAGCAACATGTACAATATATGACGATCATATAGATGTTGTAACAATGACTAACAAAGGAAGCGGTTATACCGAGGCTCCTACTGTTACAGTTGTAGGTGGTAGCCCAACAGTACCTGCTGTTATACATCCTGTTCTTGGCAATGTTAAAACAAGAAAAATAAAAGAAACATTAAAATTTGACAGAATTAGATTTAGTTCTGATGTTAAAACATGGACTAAAAATACAGCATACACTACAACAGATATTATACAGCACAATAAAGAAGCATACACAGTTAACGAAAACTTTACTTCAGGAGCAACATTTGATAGTGATAAGTTAACAATAAAAGCAGATGCTACATTTAATAATGCTATGGATAGAACAATGGCATTTTACGATCCGGGTACCGGACAAGATGCTGTAGATTTAAAAGCAATATTTAAAGGTATAGCATACCCAGGCACTAAAGTACAAGGACCGTTGTTTGGAAAAGAACCTGGTTTTGACAAAGGTATGTTTGACTCAAGAACATTTGACAACTATGATGTAGGCCCTGATGGTAGACTTCTTTTAAGTTCAAGAGATTTAGATTTAGATTTAGAAAGTAAATTTAATGATACACAACTTGGACTAAGGCCGGAAGATATTATTGTTGACGGTAGTAGCAAGTTTGTAGACGCTTACAGTTCTCATGCTCCAGAAGAGTTTGTACCGGGTAGAGTATTTGATAGTTTAAGTATTAATGTGTTTACATCGCCAAGCACAGATGTAGATAACGATAATGCTTTAGGATTTCCAATCTATAGTATAAACTACAAAGGCACAGGTAATCAAAAAATATTTAAATTTGGTGATGACAAAACATCAACAGATCAAGAAATAATTGTTTACTCAAAAGCATCTGGTAGAATTAGTTCATCTGCTTATACTATTAACTGGATCGATCACGAGATTACGTTTACTACAGCACCAGCAGAAAACGATATTATAAACATAACAAGTTTTGGTAATACAGGCGAAGAAGTATTACTAGATTACGAAGGTGATGTGTATGACAACCTTAATCATATTCAAATTCCAATAGCACATTCGCTAATAGAAAATAAACAATACTTTTTATTAGTAAATGGCACACCTGTTACAACCGGAACGTTTTCGGCTATTAACGAAGCCACAAGATGGACACCAGCATCACCATTTACATCAGGCGACAAAGTTAGAGTCATGTTCTTTAATGTATTATCGTCTGCTACAAGAACATTTAGTCAAGTTACAGTAGACGAATTTAATGTAACTGATAGTACAAGAACATTTACATTAACAGATGGATCTGATTCGTTCTTATCTAGAACTGATAAAATTATTGTTGAACTTAATGGTAAAAGATTACGCCCACCAGTGTTTACATATATAACAAATGATCCAAGTTCAGCAACTTACGATTTAAGTAATTCAGCAGATATTAATCATTCAGGGTTGACAAAGGGCGATACTCGAGTGTATATTAATGGTGTACAAACTACAAACTACAGTCTTGTTACAGGTTCTGATAGTACATTAAAAGCAGTACAGTTAGACGAAGCACCAGCACCAAATTCTAAAATTGATGTAGGTGTTACAACAAATGCTGAGTATATTTTAACAGACGCTACAACATTAACAGTTACAGGTGGCACATGGACAGGCAACGATAAGTTAGTTGTAACAACATTTAATAATCATAATAATTTAAAAATGACAACAGAAACATTTAAAGGCGGAAGTAGTAATGCTATTACAACTGACATAGGATTTGATGTTAGAGGATTTGAATCAGTTCCTTTTGATGCCGTTACGGCAAGTGTTGTTAATATAGCAGAATTTAATATTTTTAGAACACCAACAAATATGGCATATCTTTGGGTAACTAAGAACGGAGTTAAAATGATTCCAAACCAAGATTACAAACTTGTAGGTAATAAAATAGCATTTGCTGAGTCGCTTCAAGCATCAGATATTACTATGATTACACAATTTACAGAAGAAATTATTAAACCAGCAATAGGCTTTAAGATCTTTAAAGACTTATTTGACAAGAATCATTATTATAGACTATCTAATAAGCATACTACACAAACAACAGTAGAACTAAAATATAACGATACAGAAATTACAGTAGGCGATACAAGGCAATTTATAGAACCTAATCCTACAAAAAATACACCTGGTATTATTTGGATCAATGGAGAAAGAATTGAATACCTCGAACTAGACAAAACTACAAATAAAGTATCAAGGCTAAGACGAGGAACCAGTGGAACACATATTCCAGCAAGTCATTCTGTTGGATCTCTTGTTGTAGATGTTAGTAATAGGCAAGAAATACCGTCAGCACACACTAAAACATGGTATAATGTATCAGGTGGCAATGCTAGTGACGGATTAGGGTTACAAAACTCTACAACCTTACAATCTAATTTCTTACTTGATGAACCGACTTACATAAAGAGCTAAATATATGAATAAGACAGAAAAAGATAAAGATATGAAAAAAGACATTAAACAAGATTCAAATAACAAACCAGACGAAACAGGAAATGTTAACGTCGAAGGTCACATAAGGATATTTGACCCAGAAACCGGTGAGGAATTTGTTAATAAACGTAATGCTATTCACTATGAAAACATGAGTGAAGCATTAGCATTGAGTATTGGAAATAAAACCAATGGATTTATTCACGAATTAGTACTAGGTAATGGCGGAACAAGTGTTGACCCTACAGGGGTAATTACATATAAGCCTGCTAATAGCAGTGGTACTAATAGCAGTCTTTACAATCAAACATATTATAAAGTAGTTGACGACTTTTCAGCATTAAATAATGACTCTGGTCGTAACAAAATAACAACATCACATGTTGAGGGTACTGTATATACAGATATCGTTGTAAATTGTTTATTAGATTACGGCGAACCAAGTGGGCAATCAGCATTTGATAATACTAATAACTTTGATGGAACTTATGTATTTGACGAATTAGGACTAAAAAGTTGGGTTGGAACAGTTAATACGGGTAAATTATTAACACACGTTGTATTCCACCCTGTACAAAAGTCGTTAAATCGCCTAATTGAAATCGAATATACAGTCAGAATTCAAACTTTGACTAATCTGTCAAGTGTGAGTTAATAGGATAAATATATAAATAACGTTAGTGGAGTACATAAATGGCATATACAGTTAACAAAACAAGCGGAGGCGTTTTAGCAACCGTAAGCGACGGTACAATAGATAGTACTACCGATCTGAAATTCATCGGTAAGAACTACTCCGGCTACGGCGAATTGTTAAACGAAAACTTCGTAAAATTACTAGAGAATTTCTCTAATACATCAGCACCATCGGCACCTTTAGCAGGTCAGTTATGGTGGGACAGTTCCAGCAGTTTACTTAAAGTATACACTGGTTCTGCTTTTAAAACAGTTTCAAGTTCAACTTCAGCGGCTTCCGATCCGGCAAGCGGCGTTGTAGGTGACTTATTTTGGCATACAACAAACAACCAGTTAAAGGTTTATAACGGAAGTGGATGGACAACAATTGGTCCATTGTCAACAGCAGGATCTGGACAA
>Ga0098059_1000581_pt1 | contig 21170 bp, 9 predicted proteins | sample 20_taG_FD_92580 | JGI IMG/M metagenome (GOLD analysis project Ga0098059, IMG submission 92580) | Marine viral communities from the Subarctic Pacific Ocean - 20_ETSP_OMZ_AT15318 metaG | ecosystem: Environmental > Aquatic > Marine > Oceanic | place: Subarctic Pacific Ocean | collected 2015-01-19
AGTTGATAAAGCAGAAGCTATATTAAGAGTAGAACAAGGAAGTTCTGTTGCTCAAATGACATCTAAAGAAATAAAAAGAGATGTTATGCTTATGGCTAAAAATAATCCCGTGTTATTTTTAGATTTAGTAAGTGATGACAATGTTTTATTAAGAAACTTTGGAATTAAAGCAGTTGAAGCTGGCTTGTTAAATTTATCTGCGGATAACAGATCATTTACTTGGTCAAATACTGGTAGAAAAGTTATGGAAGTACCATATGATGAACATCCATATTCAGCTCTAGCAGCATGGTTTAAAACAGATGAGGGATTAGAAGTTTATAAAAACTTAGAGAAAAAGTTAAAATAAATCATTTATAGAGGTGGTCATCTCTATAGGTGACCACTTACTATAAAAAGAAATTATGAGTGTTAATATAAATACAGTATATACAAGAGTACAATCAATTGCAAATAAGGAGCAAAGAGGTTATATTACACCTCTTGAGTTTAATAGATTTGCAAACCAAGCTCAATTAGAGATATTTGAGCAATATTTTTATGACTTAGATCAGCATCTGAGAAGACCAGGTAATGACACGAGACATGCAGACACTGTTACAAGTTTACAAGAAAAAATAGCTTTATTTGAGGTATTTGGAGAAAATTTAGGAAACTACATTAGTGGTTATACCTTACCAACCGCATCGCATAAAATATCTACTTTAGAATATAATGAATATGAATGTGAAGCTGTAACAAAAAAAGATTTCAGGTTATTAAAAAATAGTAATATATTACTACCAACAGACACAAATCCAATATACACAAGAGAAGGTAGTAAAATCAAAGTTTATAGGGGAAAATCAACAACCCCATATTATCAAGAAGAAACAACAAATTCCACAATAACAATAGATTATATCAAAAAACCAACTGAAGTAAGTTGGGGTTATGTATTAGATGCTAATAATGACGCATTATATAACTCTGGTAGTTCAACTAATTTTGATTTACATGGATCAGAAGAACCAAGTTTAGTGATAAAAATATTAGAATTAGCAGGTATTGCTATGAAAGCAAATGATGTTTATCAAGTAGGTGATAAAGAAAATGCAGAAGATATACAACAACAAAAAACATAATTAAATGGCAGGATTACTCACACAGTCGCAAGAAAATTATTACCAACAAAGTCAAAACTTTACTGGAGATGGATCAACATATCAGTTTACACTAACTACAGTGTTTTTTCCTTCAATACCAAGCGCGAAAACTGATATTCGAGTTTTTGTTGGTGATGAAGAAATAGATACAGCAAACTATAGTTATAGTGATAATGTAGTTACTTTTACAGGAAGGGCGGGTGGTAATGGAGATGTATTAGCAGATGGAACTAGTGGAACCACATTAAACGCTCCAATAGATGGTAAAACAGTTATTATAAAAGAAAGAGCTGTATCACAAAACTTTGGGACATATCAATATGTATCACTGGATGATATTGTTAATAATTTTTTAATTGCGTATGTTGGAGAAAATAAAGTAATACCTAAAGTAAAAAGAAATGACGTGTTATTTCACGCGAGAAGAGGTTTAGCAGAAATGAGTTATGACGCATTACGATCAGAAAAATCCCAGGAAATAGAAGTACCAAATTCTTTAATAATGGTATTACCACATGATTATGTAAATTACACAAAAATATGTTACAGTGATAGCAATGGTATTGAAAGAAGATTATTTCCAACTAGATTCACATCAAACCCTAAAACAATACTACAAGATGATAATTATAATTATTTATTTGACGATGCTGATGGTAAGTTATTAGAGGGACACCCATCCCAAACATGGAAAAAATACAAAGATAGTAAAGGAAGTAATAGTTTATCTGGTGGCATTAATGCAGAAGATGATGTAGATGTAGAATGGAGATTTAATGAAGGAAAAAGATATGGATTAAGCCCTGAACATGCACAGGATAATGGTAGTTTTTACATAGATAATGCGTTAGGAAGAATACACTTTAGTAGTAATATGAGTGCAAGAACTGTAATACTACATTATATATCAGATACACTAGGAACTGATAATGAAATGAGAATACACAAATTTGCTGAAGAAGCATTATATAAGCATATAGCGTATTCAATAGCAAGCACACACACTTCTGTTGCGCCAACGTATATATCTTTACTAAAAAAAGAAAGATTTGCAGCGTTAAGAAATGCTAAAATAAGATTATCAAATCTTAAGTTAGAAGAGATGAGTCTTGTTATGAGAAATAAATCGAAACAGATTAAACACTAATAACACATGCCAGAGTTAAGAAGAGAATTTACAAGATCTAGAATGAATAAGGATCTTGATGAGAGATTAATACAGCCGGGTGAATATAGAGATGCTCTAAATATCGAAGTATCTACATCTGAAACATCAGACGTTGGTGCTATAGAAGCAAGTAAAGGTAATTCAAAAATTACTGCATCTTCTGTTTTTGATGGTTATACAAATCCACAATGTATTGGCACTGCTCGTGACTCGCAAAATGATAAACTTTATTGGTTTGTAACATCTGATAATAAAGATGCTATTATGGAATATGATATTCCAAATAATATAGTATCACCAATTATTGTGTGTGTTAAGGCAACAAATAACGCACTACAATTTAGCACAAGTTATCGCATAACAGCAGCTAATGTTATTGATGGGCTATTATTCTTTACAGATAATAATTCTGAACCAAAAAAAATAAATATTGAAAGATTTAAATCTGCCACTGCTGGAGATTTTGATTTACACACTCAAATATATGGAGGGGATGTTGAGGAGCAATATATGACAGCAATTAAAAAATATCCCAAAACCGCTCCAAATCTTGAAATATCAAATACATTAAGAACTGGTATAGTTGATTCTACTTATATTGACGGAAATGGTGATACTTTTGTTGATCTTGATGGAGCAACTGAACCAAAAGCAATTGGATCAGAAATGACAATATACATAACTGGTCAACCAGATTATAGAGTAGATGATATATTGCGCTTTAGTGCAACAGATGCTAATAAAGTTTATGTTGCACGTTGTCGTTTAAAAGAGATATTAGCAAAAACGACAACCCAAATTCAAGTTGAACTTGTTTTATTATCTACTTCAGATGAAATGCTAAGTGTTAATGCAACATCATGGGACGTGGAATTGGAAGAAGGGGATTCCTTTTTTCAAGATAAATTTCCTAGATTTGCATATAGATGGAAATATAATGATAATGAATATTCAGCATTCTCTCCTTTTACTGGCGTAGCATTTATACCAGACGATGAAGATTTTATTTATAATGTTGATGAGGGTCATAATGTCAACATGGTAAATGATGTAAGAAAAATTGCGTTAAACTCACTGGACGCATTACCCCCTGATGTTGATGAGATTGATATATTATATAAAGAATCAAATGCTCCAAATGTTTACGTTGTTAAAACACTAAAAAATAAACAAACCTCTACAACAATAACATCTGAACAAATTGAAAAAACTGTTGAAAAAAATCAAACTTTAAGACCATATGATAATGTACCAAGAAAAGCATTAGCACAAGAAGTTATAGCTAATAGATTGGTATATGGTAACTATTTACAAAATTATAATTTTAATGAGGCTGTAGATATAAAATTAACTCACAATCCAGAAGTAGTTGAGGTTAATCAACCACAACCATCTGCTAAAAGTTTGCGAACATATCAAGTTGGTGTTGTTTATTTAGATAAATATGGTAGACAATCACCAGTATTTACGAGTACAAAAGCGTCGTTAAATCTTGATGGTACGAATTCTGGTAGGAAAAACGTATTAAAAGCTAAAGTTAATTCTGACTATCCAGATTGGGCTACACATTATAAATATTACATCAAAGAAAATTCAAATGAATACTATAATCTTGCGATGGATAGATATTATAGTGGTGAAAGAAATAATTTTTGGTTAAGTTTTCCATCATCAGAAAGAAATAAAGTTGATTTAGACACTTACTTAATACTGAAAAAACAAAACGCTCATGATTCCGCTTTTGATCCAGATGAGTATGGTATTAAGGCAAAAAAATATAAAGTTCTTGATATTTCACCTAGTGTACCAGAATTTATTGGAAAGAAAAGAGTACTTATAGGATCTTTAACTGGCACGTCAGGTATTGATAGCGGTTATTTATTTCCTAACACAACAGTAGGTCATCCAAAAGAAGGTTATAGATCATTTAGAGTACGCGGTGATGTTATTGGTGCGGATGATAGTGAATTGAGAGATATAGCTGCTGGTGTCGGTGGTGGAGGTAGTAATGAAATTAAATCTACTGCTACTAATTTTGTTAATTCAAATAAATACATTAGAATAAAAGATACAAATGAGATTAACGCAACTAATTATTATCAAATAGAAACCATAACAAAATATGATGCAGGCGGTGGTGCTGACTATAATGATTCAGATGATTATTATGAATTTACATTAAGTAAAAATTTGGGTGCAGACGCAGTTTGGATTGGAACAAAGGATAATAGAGTTTCTAGTTTAAAAATAGAGCTATGGATAGAAGAAAATACAATTGATAGTGAAGAATTTGCAGGTAGATTTTTTGTTAAATTAAAAAGAGATGATATTGTAAATGATAATATATTTGGTACATCTCCAACTGAATTTGAACAAATAGCTGAATCGCAATTTAGATTAATTGATTTCAATGATACTGACGCGGCAACAAAAACATTAACATCTCATCAAGCTGGAAATAGAGAAAAATCAGACTTACAAAATGATAGACCTAGAAGATCAAATTGGTCAGGTGCTGGGTTTGTAATTGAACATGATCTTGATCAATTTGGTAATAAACCAACCGCAGCAGGTCCAAGCGCTGCTGGTCCCGTTGCATTTAGAGCACAAGAAGGAAATATATTTGGACCAAGAGTAAATCCAAATAGCGTAAATAGTAAATGGACATTTGATATAGCAGGTGTTGGTCCTAAAAAAGGTAATTCAACATTAACGTTACGATATGTTGATTATGGTAAAGATCAAGTATTTGGTGGATTTGCTAAATCAGCTTCAACATCACCAATTCAATCTGATTTTAACGCTAAAGATAAAAATGGTTTTAAAACAACACAACAAGAGGATTATAATTTTCATTCACGTTTAAAGGCTAAAAAAGGATTATTTTTATCTTTTGCAGGAGACCCTCAAGAAACAAAAATTAAAATAACACATGTTGATATCGCGGCTGGTCTTAACTGGCATGCTAAAAGAGGGAGAGGACGTAGTAATAACAGGTGTTTACGTTATACAATAAAATTAGAAACGCCAATTACTTGGTCTCCTTTACATGTTATGACGGGTGGTGGAGATGGTGGAACATTGCGGGTTGATAATCTTGGAACAACAGCAACTATTCCATTTAGATTGCGAAATACTGAAACAATTAAACTATGGAGAAAAAGAGTACTAGACGATCATAAAGATACAGATAGTCCTGCTATTTGGGAAACAGAACCAAAACCTTCAATTACAGATCTTGATTTATATCATGAAGCTAGTGACGCATATCCAGTTGCAGATCATGGCACAGAGCAAGCGTTAGGTACTAATAGAAATGGTAGTAAAATATGGTATAATTGTTTTAGTTTTGGTAATGGTGTGGAATCTGATAGAGTAAGGGATGATTTTAATGGTACGCGTATTGATAAAGGTGCAGTTGCTTCTACTATATTAGACGAACCATATGCTGAAGAAAGAAGAAAAACCTCATTAATATATTCTGGATTATTTAATTCGAAATCTGGTGTTAATAAATTAAATCAATTTATCCAGGCAGAAAAAATTACAAAAGATATTAATACTGTATATGGATCAATACAAAAAATACATACAAGGGATGATGATCTTGTTGTGTTATGTGAAGATAAAACGTTAAAAGTTTTAGCACAAAAAGATGCTTTGTATAATGCCGATGGTGATCCGCAATTATTATCTACAAACCAAGTTCTAGGTCAAGCGTTTGCTTATTCAGGTGATTATGGTATAAGCAAAAACCCTGAATCATTTGCTTCTTTTGGGAATAGAATATATTTTTCAGATAAAGATAGAGGTAAAGTATTCAGATTATCAGGTGGCCGTGGAGGTGGTGATGGTTTAACAGAAATATCTGCGAAAGGTATGGCAGATTATTTTCAAGACAATTTACCATCATCAGATAAACTTTTAGGTATATTTGATGAAGATACTAATGCATATCACTTAACACTAAAAACACCACAAAATGAAGATCAAACGGTATCATTTAAAGAAAGTGTTGACGGTTGGCCAAGTAAAAAGTCATTTATACCAGAGTGGGGTGTATCATTAAATAGTAAATTATACACTTTTAAAAACGCGGATTTATACGAACATAAAGATGAAGATACAGATAGATGTAATTATTATGGAGATGCATACAGCGCTACTGTTGATGTTATATTTAATGGAAATAGAAACACAATAAAGAAATTTAAAACATTAAACTATGAAGGTGATCCTAATTGGGTTGCCACATCAGTTACCACTGATCAAGAATCAGGCGCAGGCGCAACGTTTGAAGCAAAAGAAAATAAATATTTTACATTTATTAGACATGCAAAATCATCAACTACAAAAGTTACCATAACGAATGGTGATAATGGTAATATTATTGTACCTGACCCGCAAAGTGTAGAGGATGTTTTTGGAACAACAATGAGTAATACCTTAACGTTTGTAGTTCAACCTAAATCAGGATTTAAATTTGATACTGCATTTACATTTGGAACAATTACCGGTGGAACAACATATATTGATTCATCTACATTAGCTGCAACTGTACTATCAAATGGTAATATGCAAATTACAGCTGAATTAAATGATTATAAAAATCCACCTGAAGATTTATACATAACAATACCACTTGTTACTTCTGGACATATATCATCTGTAAATTACACATTAGCTGGTGTATATTCAAAAACAACATCAAACTGTATGGTTAATGATTATAGTGGTGGTGCTTTAATTAATGCAACGAGTGCTAATGGAACATCATGGACAACGTCAGGAAGTAGTAATAGCAACGTAACGTTATTAAATGCTTTTGTGCAACCACATACTAATTACCAGTTTACTACAGAAAACTTACCTGAAATTATTATAGGTGGCGCTGTGGATAATTATCAGGTGACTGGACCAACTGCTATTGGTAATGGTTATCATATAAAAGTTGTAGGTTCAATAGCAAACCAATCATTATCAGATGAAAGTATTAAGGTTATTGCTAATGCGGAATCAGCAGTAGATTTAGAAACTAATGCAATTTGGGGTGCTAATATATCACTAGAAGATTTTTCTAAAGATGAAGAAGAAAGAGAAATAACAGTACATGGTTCTGTTGGTGCGCAGGTTGTATTAAATGCTAGTGTTGTTTCGTCAACAGGTAGTGATTTAGCAATTGATTTACTTGATGGCAATGGATTTTCTACCGGTAATAAAACACTTACCGTAGGTGATGAAGGAAAAGTAAGGGCGGTTATTAAAGTTACTGTCAATGGAACAAGCGCACAAAGAAACGTGTATGTACGCTTAACGCCCGCGACAGATTATGTTATAGTTGATTCATTTGATACTATAGATGGATCAGATGATAATCAAGTGTTATATACAATAAAACAAACATTAGATGTAACAATAACATTCGCTATGCAAAACGTTACAAATGGTAATGTAACAACTGGAATTGCCGTTGATGTATTAGAAAATAAAAGTCTTGGTGCAGCAACTACTGACGCATTTACTGAAATAGCAAATACGGAAGATCCACAGATTAATTATACAGGTAACATAATACATAAATTAGCAAGAGATAATTCAACTGATACACAAAGTAGCGTTGTTAAGGTTGATGACCTTAACGTGACAACTGACTTTTTAGACGCAGATGGTGCTAACCCGTATAATTCAGATAGTGAATTAATAGTATTAAAATATGGTACCGAGCTGAAAATAGGTGCAGCAAGTTTCCACGCACCTGGGTCGGGTAGAGGTAGTATACAAATACCTTTTGATGTTGTTAAGTATGGTACACAAGATGATACGCTTACATTAAAAACAGCACAAGTGCTAGAACTTTCAAAAAACCTTGGAGCATCAGGTACTAATAAATGTGAGGTTACATTAACCGGCGCTGGTAGCTATATAGATTCAGCTATTAGTGAATTAGCTGGCTCAACTTTTGTATCAAAAGCAGATGAAGATGATATTATATTTGGATATGAAGTTACATTTACCGCTAGTGCTGATGGTTTATATCCAAGTCAATTAGCAGCAGCGTATAGTAGCTTTAGTTCGAATTTAACTAATAATGGTTCAGACGCAACAATAGCATTAAAAGAAGGATATGGTGATAAATTCGGTAGAATAAGAAATGATGATATTGGTATTGCAATGTTTAGAGGTGAAGCTGATGGCGCGATAACCGGAACAGACACTGAATCAGCAACAGTAACATTAACTTTAAATTCATAACATGGCATATACAATAAAATTTGGTAATGACTTACCATTAGATGTAGAAGAGAGATTAACTACTAATGTTAGTAGCTATACTGTTGATGATAGAGCGTATGATATGGTATATACAGCTACGGTATCAGGTAGTTCAATATCAAACATAAGATTACTTGGCCCATGCACTGAGCTCACAAGATCAAGTAAAACAATCGTTATTGATCCTACAATAACCGGTACAGAAACACCAGGACCAGCTGACACAGCTGATATTGATATGAAAGATATTACTACTATAGGTATTGGAATACCAGAGTCTATAGGTAATTCATGGGATAGTTCATGGGGTTTGGTATCGAAATACATATTTGTTGTAAAAGAAAGAATAGCACAAAACAATGGTGTATTAGGATATTACATGCAAGTAAAAATGTCATTAACACCAGGGAATAGTAAAAAAACTGAATTATTTGCTGTAGGTAGCGAAATATTTGAAAGTAGTAAATAAAAAAAAATTAATGTGATTATAATTTAATGGAGATAAGACAAATAAAAGAGTCTGACTTTAGCATGCTAAACCAGTGGTGGCTAGACCACAAGTTAAAAATACCAGAGCTTGAACTTTTACCAGATAATGGAACTGGTGGGTTTATAGTAAGTATAGATGGGGAAGATGTAGCCGCTGGATATTTGTATTTTACAAATTCAAGTATAGCATATGGAGATTTTTTAATTTCTAATGCTAATTATAAAAAAAATAGATATAAAGCTAAAGCTATAGCTTATCTTATAGATTATGCCTTTAGTTTAGCTTTTAAAAAAGGTTGTACCTTTACGTGGGTGAATTCTAAGGTAAATGGTGTAATTAATCAATGTAAACAATTAGGTTATGATCTAGGTAAAGGTTATACATTAATATATAAATATAAACATAAATAACATGGGAAATGAAATAACAAATCCAAACCAAAGTCTTCCAGCTAATGTAACCGGGGGTTCAGGTGGGGATGCCGGTGGTTCAGGTGGTGGTGGAAACCTCGATTCAACTCAATTAGGAGCGTTAGGTACTGGTCTAGGTGGATTAGGTAGTATAGTATCTAGTATAGTAGGTGGAAGAGCTAGAAGAGAAGAGCAGAGAGCTGCTAGACAATCATATAGAGAAAGAATGAAACAATTTGAAAATATGGATTATTATGGAACTAGAGCAATAAACCCATATGAAGATATGACTGTTAATCAATTACAATCGCAGTTTCAAGCAAGACAACAACAACAAGGTTTAGCTAATACAATGGCTCAACTCAGCGGTGCAGCTGGTGGATCAGGTATAGCTGGTTTAGCACAGGCTATGGCACAACAACAACAGTTAAATTTAGGTCAAATAGCTAGCAATATAGGCCAACAAGAATCAAAAAACCAACAATTAATAGGACAAGGAGAGCAGTTTAGATTTAACGCAATACAAAAGGCTGAACAACGAGTAAGAGATAAGCATGAAACATTATTAGCTCTTGCGGCACAAAGAAAAGCAATAGCTGATCAAGCAAGGCAAGACGCGACACAAGCATTAGTAGGTGGTATTGGTGATATAGCAGGAGGAGCTGTAGCGGGTGGATTTGATGCTAAAGGTGCATGGGGTAAAATTAAAGGTTTATTTCAAGGAAAAGACGACTAAAAATTAAATAATTATGGCATTAGAAATAACAGAAACATTATTAAGTCAACAGCAAGAATTAGCCAAAGCAAATAAGTTTGTTGATTATGGTAAAAAAGTCAAAGAAACTTTAGGTAAAGGTATAGAAAAAGAAGTAAAAAGAAGAAAAGCAACTGAGGATGCATATTCTGAAAGTATGTCTGCATATGAAATTGAACAGCTACAAACAGATGAATATCCCGCTGAATGGGGCACGGCTATGACAGAAGAGCTTAATAATCAGAAACAACAATTTGCTGCATACGCAAACACGATAAAAAATACCAGAGATAAAACCAGTAAAGAATATATTGATGCTGTTTCTGGTATGGCTAGATTAAAAGCTAGCATGGGAACAATGAGAAGCAAGGTAGATAACTGGAAAAACGAGAGTTTAACATTTGCTGAGTTAGCAGAAGAAGGTGCTATAACAGAGGGTATGAGTTTTGATGAAAGAGCTAAGGTGTTCGGTTATCACAACTCTAAAAAAACAACACCAAAATTTGAAGATGGAAGGTTTGGTGTTGAATATACTTGGAAAGATTCAGACGGTAACGAGCAAACTGAAACTGCTTGGGAAGGTGAAGAACCTAGAGTTATAGAACCAGCTGTAGCAGAATTTGAAACACTTAACACAAAGTATACAACAGCTGTTGAAAATATAGGAAATGGTACTTTTAATGAAAATGCTTGGGTACAAGATATAAGAAATTTTACAAATACATTAAACTTTGATCAGTTAAGAAGTTTTGCTGGAGATTTTGAATCAGTTGATGGTTTAAAAAAATTTAATGATATTGATTTTGTTCAAACAAAACAAGAAGCATGGCTAAAAGATCCTAATAGAAATCAAGATGTTGAAAATTGGTGGCAAGATCCTGCAAATAAAGGTGAATTAAAAGAAGGTATAACAAGATTTTTTAAAGATTCATATTTACCTAAATTCAGAGAATGGCAAGTAGAACAAAAAGCAAAATCTACATATAAAGCTGCGTATCAAGCTTTTGCTGTAACAGGTGATGAAAAATCATTTAATATAGTTAAAACTTTACAGATTAATGATGATATAAGAAGAATGACAGGCACTTTAAATGTTCCTAATGGAGAAGATGGAAAGCTGTATGCATCTCAGATGGAAATGGTATTCAACGGCGCTGGTTTAGTTACTAAAGAAGGTGCTCCTTTAAATATAGGGTTTATACCTAATGAACAGCTTGATGGAAGGGTTCATGATGTTGACGCGTTGGGCTATGATGCCTTAATTAATCATATGAATAAAGGAAACGAGAGTGATGCATGGACTGGTGGGACCCGTGGAGACTATAAAAAACTTACAGCCGGTGATAGTATAATAATATATCCTAGTGAAGTATATCGAGATTCAGATGTGGTACAGACCGCTGCTGATCGAGCAAAATTCGCACCAAGAGTTCTTACTATACCAGAGGGTTTAAATAGTGCGCGAGAAGTTCAAAATTTCCTTAGACAGGGTTACACAGAATCATTTGATAATTTGGTTATTGATGATTCTTATCTTGACCAGAGAAGTGGTGGTGGTTATAACTTACCAACCGGATAATTAAAAGAATAAAATTAACTACTAGTTAAAAATTATGAAGGAAACAATATTTGAATTCTATCGTCAATATGCACCAAATGTGCATATTACCGACGAAGAAATCTCAAGCATGGAAAAATTTTATCAAGGGGATGTAAATAAGTTTGTTAATGATTTTAAACAACAAATTGCAGATCCACAAAATATACAGTTTGATAGAGTAACTGCAGGCGGACAAGCGTCAAAAATACACCGAGCTTATAGTGAGGCTGACGTTGATGTAATGCTCGCAGAAGAAGAAAAAGAAAGAAAACTCAAACAAGAAGAAATACCAGAAGTAGATGACAATATAGATCCAATGTCATTGTTAGATAATTTCTATAATGGTAGTAAAACAATTGTACAAGACTACCACCACGTTAATCAATTACTTTCCAAATATGATTTTGATGTTAGAAAAGAAGTAGAGGCAGAGGTAGATCCAGACTATCCACAAGGTGGTAGAAAATTACATAAACTTGTAATTACAGCACCCAATGGAAATGTACAAGAGATGTTTCTTAATACTGAAGCTGACATTGTAGAAGGAGTGGATGAAGATGGTAATCCTATTTCTATAGATAAAAATGAAACTAAAAATAAAGAATTACTTACAGATTTTTTCAATGCTAATGTAGATAAAGAGTCAGAAAGTTATAAGAAAGGCCAAGAAAATTTAGTTAGACAATATAGTAGTTTAGGTCAAGATTATTATAATGCCGTACGTTTATCTGACAGAGAAAAAGCAGATATTAAAAGTCATGTAAATGAAATAGATTTTAATGAACAACAAATTGTTGGTGAAGCAAGAACGTTCACTGGTGCCGTTGGAACTTATTTATACGAAAATTTAGAATTACCATCTTCAAAAGAAGATCTTATTGAATTAAAACATAAGGATATTTTAAACGAAGCGAAAGAATATTTGTTGGAAAAAGAAGGTAAAGAAAATCCGACAGAAGAAGAAATCCATGGTGTAGCAAGAAATATGATGATACGTAAAATGGAATATGATACGAGGCAGACTAGAGGAGATGACTATGTAGATTCATTAGACAAAGATTCATCCAGAGATTCTTGGTTTTTTGCTAATTTATGGCAAGATCAAGAAACAAAAAAATTACAAGCAGACACATACTTAGCTGGTAAAGCAATAGAAACATCAGCTGGTAAAGATCTTGAAGATAGAATTGATAGACTTACTCGTGATACTGAGAATTTTGATTTAGATCCAGATGTTATAGCGCTTAATACAATTCTTGATAAATATGAAGAGCACGATAATTCTGAGCAATTAATGTATAACATGTCTGATGGGGATAGGGAAAAATTAAGTGCATTAAGTAAAAAGGTTAGTGGGAAAATATTTGATCATGATGCGGAAGCAAGGGATGTTCTTGGTAAAGTAGATTATTTAGAGAATGTACCAGAGCAATTAGAGATAGCAAGAAGATCATTTAATGCTACAAAAAAATGGTTTGATAAGTTTACAGGAGTTCAAGTGCCAAGGGTAGTTGATGATCTTTGGACATATTGGGCTAGAAGCGGAACTGACGTTCAAATGATACTAAATGGAGCAAGACAGGGAATGAAAGATGCTCAAAATGATGATGGTATAACAACACTTGAAGGACTTTTAGAAGGAGCAGGTGATGCGTTATTTAAAGGTAAAGAAAAAGATAGCGATTGGTTTAAGGAGACATTTCCTCATCTTACAGACGAAGCTATTAATAAATATAATATTGAAAGGCAACTTGGTTATGAAAAATTACTTGGTAAATACAGAAAAGATCCTCAAGGCTTAGCAAATGCTTGGTCTAGTGGACGTATGGGTGATTTTACTTTAGGGTTATTTGGTGATTTTTTACCTATAGTAGGTACAATCGCACTCACTAGAGGAAAAACCGGGTGGCACCATGCTGCAAGAGTTGCAAGTATGATAGGTTTTGGTGGTGGATCAAAAAGATCACAATATGATTTTGAAGAATATATTAATCCAACAGCTGGAAAAACATCACTAGCACAAAAAATGTTTATATCTGCCGGTCATGGTTTAGCAGAGTATATTGGTGAATCACTTACAACATTCAAACTCGTTGATAACATGATATCACCTAGAGGATTACCAAGTGTTGGTGGTAAAGAAGTTATTAAAGCCCTAGCACCAACATGGGGACAGTATCTAAGAAAGAATTTTTTAACAGCTGTACCATCAGCATTTGCAGCTGAAGGTGCTAGTGAAGCCCTAACACAAGTTATGCAAAATGTGTTAGACAGAAGACCTATATTAGAAAATGTAGGAGAAGCGTTTTATGGTGGTATGATCATGGGTGGTGGTATGGGTGTAATGAGTACTGTACATGGTGCTGTTATAGCAAGTACTGTTGATGGAGAAACAAGAAATAAGTTATCAGGACTTTATGAAAATTACCATAAAGAAGTAGGTAGATTAAATGATTTGAGACGGAGATCAAGAGAAAGAGTTGATCAATCAGGTAAAGTAAGTAAAGCATATAAAAATCTAATTGAAGCACAGGCAAATAAAGTAAAAGCAGCTGCTAGTGCATTAGATGGTCAATACCAGCAAACTATAAAAAATTTACCAGCATTTAATAAAGTAATACTTGGTCAAATATTAAAGCATGAGGCTATAGTAAATGATAAAAGATTAGAATATGATCAGTTAGAAAAAGAATATCAAAAAGGCAATATAACAAAAGAAGAATTTGACGACCGAAGAGAGGAAGTTGAATTAGATGTTATGCAGCAGCTTAACTATATTGATGCTATAAAAAGCGGTAAGTTAAATCAGTTTACTTTATTAAAAGATTCTTTAGATGAAACTGATCAAAAAAAATATAATGAGTATTTAGATAAAGCTGAAACTGAAGGTGCAGAAAACGTAGAAACAAGAGCAGAAGAAATGTTCTTTGAAGATAAATACGATGAGTACATGAAGAAATGGAAAAAATCTGCAGATAATCATAATAAAAATAAAGATAGGCAACATAAATTAGTTGTAAAAAATACCACAAAAGAAGAAGCTATAAAAATTATAGAAGCACATCCTACTTGGGATCAAAGTACAAAAGATAAAGCAATTGAAAACATTAAAAATGGAAGACAAAATGGTTTTCAACTTGATACAATTGATCCTAAAACCGGTGAAACTATAAGAACAGCATATGGTATTAAAACTAACGCAGTAGGAAATCGTAGAATGTATACAATTCCACATGAGGTTGCACATGCTGTAGCTGATGCTGCTTTAGTTATTGATGAAGACGGTAATATTGATACAGCAAGAGAAAAAGAAATAACTGATGGTATAAAAGAGTATGCTAAAAATGCTTTACCTGATATTTATGAACAAATTAAAGACCAACCGCAACATGAAGTTTTACCTTATTTCCTTGAATATTTTATGGCAAATGGTCACAAAGTTGCTGATCATGCGGCTTTCTTTGGTTCTTTCGTTACAAAAACATTCCCTGATTTTGATTTTAGTAATCCAGCAGAATTAATAAGATTTGTTGATTCTTGGATTAAAACTATTCCTCGAGGCAATTTAGATAAAGCAAAAAGAACTGAAGCAAAACATAGTGTAGAAGAAGATCCAAAAGGTTATGCGTTAAGAAGAACTAAGCTTAATGAATATGTTAAGGGTTTAATAGAAAAAGAAGATGATGAAGCTGAGTTTGTTTGGAACGAAGACATAGCGTCGGAAGCTTTAGCTTTTGTTATTGAAAATAAAATACTAGACACTTATATATTAGGTAAAAGACCTACAGGTATAGCACCTACACAATGGATAAACGATGTGTATAGCGAGTTTATAAGTGTATCAAATAATTATGATGGTAGAATAAAGGATGCTGATGGTAGACCAGATTATTTTGGTTGGTTGATGGGAAATTTAGGTTATCAGGCTCTTGATGTCACAAAAGCAGTTATTAAAGAACAGCAGGAAAGAGCAAAGACAGTTGATATAGATGAAGCGAGAGGCATAGCAGAACAAACTGGTGATACTATTGAAGATTACGGTTTTACTGAGATTGCAGAAAAATTAGGTGTACCTACACCTATGGTAGAACAATTAGCAAAAATAGTTAATAATGAAATAGCTAGATATATAAAAGAGATAACTGAAGGGGTAACTATAAATAAAGATGTATCACCGTTATTTGCAGAATTAAATAAAAGGTTTGCACAAGCAACAGCTAAAAATCCAGGAGGTGGTAATTGGAGAATAATAGCGCCATTAATGAAAGATCTAAAAGCTTTTGTAGAAAATAATACCTCGACAATATTAACAGAAATTACTAATGAATATGCAGCTAAAAATATACCACAGATTATAGAAAAAGTAATTGATGGACAAAGGGATAAAGGATTTCAACCTTACCCAAAATGGGTGGGTAAAAAAATAGCCAGAGAGTTAAAATCAGAAACTGGCAAAACATCTGGACCTCAGTTAATGAGAAAAGCACCATCAGAAATAAAAAAGCTTATAGATAATCCACAGCCATTAGTAGATATATATGTGCCTAAAGGCAAAGTCAACCAAGCCAAAAAAGAAGGTTTAACTATAAACTTATCACAAAGACTAGCAAGAGAAATATTACAAAATGATTTACTTAATTTTGTAAAAACTGGTGACTTTAAAAATTCACCTTTAACTAAAAGACTTTCAGATACACAAAGTTTATTTGATAGAACTATTAATGAAGCTAAAGCAGCTGAACTAGTAAGACAGGGTGATAGAATTAAAAATTCCACTGAAAAAGCAATGAATAGATTATCTGATATGCCAACAAAAGACGCAATGAAAATAATGATGGCAGGTGATGATATACGAGAGGCAATTAGAAGAGGAGCTACCACAGAAGCAGCAATAAGACAAAATTTAAATTTCAGATCTGAAAAGAAAATAAAAGCTATTATAAAAATTTATGATAATTTTATTGGAGAATACCAATTATTTCAGAAGTTACCTAAAGTACAAAGATCAAAGATAAAACCTGGTATCAAAACATTAGACGATTTTATAAACCAAGAATGGCGAGATATTCAAAGTGATGAAGAAATGTTTGGTTCTTATATAGCTAAACAATTAGGAGTAACAGATATGAACGCTGTTCATTTTGAAGATGGAAGAATAGAAACAGCAAGACGAACTGACAAAGAATTCATACAGTATTTAAAAAAGAAATTTAAAAATGATCCTAAATTACTTGCGAAGTGGGTATTAAAATTCATGATGGGACATACATCTACAGCCGGTAGAATAGCAAATAAAAGATTTGGTAATGTTAACGGAGTTATTACTGTTGTTGATGACGCGAGAGGTATTGAGGGATCAAGATTCCAAAACTATGAAGATACAGCTGATGTTCTTAATACACTTTTACTTGATACGCTTGGTATAAAATGGAAAAAGGTTAATCAAATAGGTAAAAAAGGTACAGATAATTTTAGAGAAGGTGGATATGAATTAACAACTAGTGATGGTAATACTGTATTTTTAGGTAAATCAGAATACAAGCTAAATTCTCTTGACTCACCAACTGTTGTATATGGTAACAGAGATAATAAACCATTAACAGATAAAGAAAGTGAAAAAGAAGCTAAAGAACAGGAAGAGGCTATGTTTGAGTATCTTGATTTCTTAAACAAACAAAGAGGCAAGAAAGATAAAAATGGCAACGTATTATATGATGATTTGGATTTTATGCTTGCTTTAAAAGCATTAAATAGTAGTATGAAGACTATGCTACGTAGATCAGCTCCATATAGATATAGAGTTGTGGGTTGGAAACAAAACGAAGCAAAGTGGAACCGAAAAGAGCAATTAAAATATGAGCATATTATCCCAGCAGGCTATGTATTAACATTTATTGCGGATCATTATTTAACTGGCAAAACTACAAAAGCAAAGTTAGAGAAGTTGATGAGTCAATATGAAGTAGCTATAATACCAAACAGTATGGATATTCAGATACCTATGGGATCGCTTATGGCTAGAGGTTATCAAGCTGGAGATAATGCTTTGTCAAACAGATATTACACTATAGCTAATTTTAGTAAAAAAGAATGGTATGCCGTGGAAGATATCACAGATGCTAGGAGAAAATACGGACAAAAATTTACAGAGAAATCACTTAAAAACTTAAGATTAAAAAATAGCGTAGAACAACAATCAGATTCTAATTCATCTCAAGAATTTGTTGTAGCAATGAGAAAATCACTAGACCCTAATGCCAAAAGAAAGGGTGCTAGTGTTATAGATTTTGATGATACACTTGCTACTACAAAGAGTAAAGTAAAATATAAAATACCTAGAATATTGCCCGATGGTAGATTTAATTGGCATGTTGTAGGTTGGGGTGCTATACCTGATTCTGGATCATTAACACCAGCAGAGTTTGCACAAAGACATAACGATCTTGTTGAAGCTGGTGCTATATTTGATTTCTCAGAATTTAACAAAGTTATAAAAGGTAAAAAAGGACCTTTCTTTAATAAGGCAAAAAAACTGCAGGAAAAATACGGTAGTAATAACATGTTCGTGTTAACTGCTAGACCATCTAAAGCGGCGCCAGCTATAGCGGAATTTTTAAAAGGTATTGGTTTAGAAATTCCTTTACAAAATATAGTGGGTTTAGAAAACGGTACACCAAAAGCAAAAGCAAGTTGGATAACAGGTATGGTTGCGCGGGATTACAATGACATATTATTTGCTGATGATGCTATTAAAAATACTAAGGCAGTTGCAGATGTTTTAGAAATGTTTAATATAGGTGGTAAAATATATGAAGCACGTAAAAAATTTAGTGTTGAAGCGGCAACAGAAAAAACATTAGATAAAATATTAGATGAAAATAACCCTGACGCTAAGGTTGCAGGTAAAACTGTAAGTGGTGTAGAAGCTAAAGAAAGGGGTAAACCTGGATTTTGGCTTAAAGAATTATTTAACTTTAGATTAAAATACAATCTAGTATTTGTGCCACCATCAGCAGAAGATTTAAGAGGTTTATGGGATAATCATATAGCTAGCAAGGGAAGAAAAGGTGAATCAGATAAAGTGTGGTTTGATGAAGCTATATTAAGACCGTATGCTAGAGCAGAACGTGCTATGGACAGAATAAAACTTAATATACGAAACCAATTTAAAGATCTTAAAAAACGTTATGGTAAAGAGTTTATAAGTAGATTATACAATGAACAGGCTATCCCTGAATTTACCGAAATGGATGCGATAAGAGTTTATCTATTTAATAAAGCTGGTCATGATATTCCTGGGGTAACAGCTAAACAATTAAAAGCATTGTTAGAATATGTTAATGCTAATGCAAATTTAAAAGGATATGCTGATGATTTATTTAGTGTTATTAATCAAAATATTGATCCTACATTACACAAACTAAATAAAGCAATATATCCACCACCAACATCATATTGGAAACAGCAAGATACAGGAACTGATGTAGAATCTACGTTTAATATGATTCGTGATACTGTATATCAAGAATTTATTGATAATAAAAATAATATATTTACACCTGAAATAATGAATAAAATTGAGGCTATATATGGTACTCAATTCAGAAGGGCAATGGAAGATATGTTTTTTAGAATGGAACAGGGTATCAATAGAAATCAAGGTCAAATAAATAACCCATGGATTAAATGGTTAAATTTTGCCACTGGTAATATTATGTTTGTTAATATAAGATCAGCGTTATTACAGCTTATATCAATGACAAACTTTATTGAATTAACCGGTGCAAACAGTCTTGTTAATACTATGGCTAGAGTAATGGATAGAAAACAATGGGTTGCCGATTTTATAAAAATTTGGAATTCAGAATTTTTAAAGAATAGAAGAGACAGGGGTAAAATTGATGTTGTACAAGAAGAAATAATGCGTACATTAAGGTCGGAAAAAGATCCATTTTTACGATTAGCTAGTTTACTACAAAATAAAGGATACGCACCTACAAGATTTATGGATAGTTTAGCTATCGCGCTTGGTGGTGCTGCATACTATAGGAACTTAGTAAATTATTACATTGAACAGGGATTAGATAAAGCACATGCGGAAAGAAAAGCAATGCGTGATTTTAGAGAAAAAGCTGAAATGTCTCAGCAATCATCTAGGGCAGATTTAATATCAATGGAACAAGCTAGTGTTGCTGGTAGAATATTCTTAACATTCCAAAACGTAACCATGCAGTATGTTAGGCTTGGTAAGAAAGCATTATTTGATTTTAAAAATGGTAGAAGAGTACGAAATCCTGATGGTACTTATAAGTCATTAAGTGATAGTAGATTAGAACAATCTTGGAAAATGTTGCAGTTTTTTGCATATCAAAATTTATTATTCCAAGGTTTACAATCAGCGGTATTATTACTATTTGGTTTAGGTGAAGATGATGAATCTCTCACTGAAGATAAAAAAATAGATTATTTAAATAGTGTAATAGATTCTATATTACGTGGTACTGGTATATTAGGTGGTTTCTTATCTGTTGCTAAAAATATAGGTATTGAGTTAGCAAGAGGTAATAACTATAAAATAGAGGAAAAAATTCTAGACATATCACCGACGTTATCTACAAAATACAAAAAAGCAGGAAAAGTTATTCGAGGATTAGGTAAAGGTAACTATAAAGATATATTAATTGAAACACCATCTCTTGTGTATGGTTTACCAACAGATAGAGTTGCAAGATTAATAGCGCAAATTGAAGCGGGTATAGATTATCACGATCAAGGGTATAAAGCATATGAAAGATTGTTATTAAGTTTAGGTTGGTCAACATACAATTTTGGCTTAGATAAACCACCTACAATACTTGATTTAATTAATATGACCGAGTCTGACATGAGAAGAAAAACTAAAGAACGTCTCAAAAAAATTAAGAAACCAAAGAAAAAAAAGAGGTAAACAATAGCAAAAGTAAGTGATAATAAATTATGGCCCAACAAACAACTAAAGAAATTTTAAAGCTCGTAGAATATCAAATAGAACAGATATTTACTGAGGTAGAAAAAATAAAAGAAGATAACAGATCTGCCCATGACGAAGTGAAAGACGACCTTCGTTTTATAAAAAATAACCTCTTTGATCCAAAAGAAGGGATATGGACAGAAGTAAAAGATAATTCAAATTTTAGAAAAGAAACCATGAAGTGGAGAAACGCTTTGGGTTTCGGTGTATTTAGTTTAATCGGTAAACATATTTGGGATTTTATAAAAGGAGCATAATGAAACAATTACTAACGCTAATTTTTTTGTTCATTAGTCTGAATACTAATGCACAATTTTTTA
>Ga0098059_1000583_pt1 | contig 21161 bp, 16 predicted proteins | sample 20_taG_FD_92580 | JGI IMG/M metagenome (GOLD analysis project Ga0098059, IMG submission 92580) | Marine viral communities from the Subarctic Pacific Ocean - 20_ETSP_OMZ_AT15318 metaG | ecosystem: Environmental > Aquatic > Marine > Oceanic | place: Subarctic Pacific Ocean | collected 2015-01-19
AACTCCACCGCGGGCGGCGCCTACATCCCCGGCATGTCGGACTACGTGGTGATGGTGCGCGGCAAGGCGCGCGCCTTTCTGGCCGGCCCGCCGCTGCTCAAGGCCGCCACCGGCGAGATCGCCGACGAGGAGACACTCGGCGGCGCCGACATGCACGCCACGCACTCCGGCCTCGCCGAGTTTGTGGCGGAAGACGATGCGCACGCCATCCAGATTGCGCGCGAGCTGGTGCAGCAACTGCGCTGGCATGAGCGCGTTCCGGCGCACCACGGCCGCGCGGTGGCGCCGCCGCGGTATCCGGCGGAGGATCTCTGCGGTCTGGTGCCGGTGGACTACCGTGAGGCCTTCGACTGCCGGGAGATCATTGCGCGGCTGGTCGATGGATCAGATTTCACCGAGTTCAAGGCGCTGTACGACCCGTACACAATCTGCGGTTTCGCCGAGATCGGCGGCTGGCCGGTGGGCCTGATCGGCAACAATGGCCCTATCGACAACCACGGTGCCGAGAAGGCAGCGCAGTTCATCCAGCTCTGCGGCCAGGCCAACAAGCCGATCATCTACCTGCAGAACACCACCGGATTCATCGTCGGCAAGGAGTCGGAGACCGCCGGCATGATCAAGAACGGCGCCAAGCTGATCCATGCCGTTTCCAATGCGCGGGTGCCGCAGATCACCGTCATCGTCGGCGCCTCTTATGGCGCGGGCAACTACGCCATGTGTGGCCGCTCGTTCGAGCCGCGCTTTCTGTTCGCCTGGCCCAACGCACGGCTTGCGGTGATGGGCGGCGATCAGGCGGCGATGGTCATGGAGATCGTGGAAGACAACAAGCAGCGCGCACGCGGCAAGGCGCTGGACCGCGACAAGCTGGAAGCACAGAGCCGAGAACTGAAACTGCTGTACGACGAAGCCTCCAGCGCGCTGTACTGCACCTCACGGGTCTGGGACGAGGGCATCATCGATCCGCGTCGTACACGCGAACTGCTGGCGGAGCTGCTTGATCTGTGTATGCGCAACGAGAAGACAACGCTGCACGGCCTCAATTGAGGTCTGGCCGGCCTTGCCCATGGCCCGTCTGGCGCGGGCACGCATCGTGTGGCGTGATGCCTGAGGCGAGGGTGTCATGACAACAACGACGCGCCGCAGCATGGCGCCCGAGGCAGATCGCGTGGCGGTGACAACTTCGGGGGGCCAGCAATGCGCGCTGAACTTCGCGGCCGCGCCGGATCAGCCCGAGCGTCTGGCCGCGGGCGCATCGCTGTTGCGCGGTTTTGCAGTGCCCGCCGTGGCCGACCTGCTCGACGCCCTGCATGCGCTGCAGGCGGTCTCGGCGTTTCGGCAGATGGTGACCCCGGGCGGCTTCCCGATGTCGGTCGCAGTGAGCAATTGCGGCGCGCTGGGCTGGACGTCCAGCCGCCAGGGCTATCGCTATACCGCGCGCGACCCGGACACCGGCCAAGCCTGGCCGCCCATGCCCGAGGCGTTCCGGCGCCTCGCCCGTGATGCCGCCGCGCACGCGGGGTTCCCGCACTTTGATCCGGATGCCTGCCTGATCAACCGCTATCGCCCCGGTGCCCGCCTGACCCTGCACCAGGACCGCAACGAACGTGATTTCAGTCAGCCCATCGTCTCGGTGTCGTTGGGCATGAGCGCCACCTTCGTCTTCGGTGGCCTGTCGCGCACCGGCAAGACCGCCAAGTTGCCGCTGCACCACGGCGACGTGGTGGTGTGGGGTGGCCCCGACCGGCTGCGCTACCACGGCGTGCTGCCGCTGCCGGATCTGCCGCATCCGCTGCTGGGCCGCCAACGCATCAACCTGACGTTCCGCAAGGCAGGGTGAGCGCGCCGCGCCGGGCCGCGCGCGCACCCCGGCGGCGTCACAACAGTTCGATCGCCACCGCCACCGCTTCGCCGCCACCGATGCACAGGCTGGCCACGCCCTTCTTGCCGCCGCGCGCCCTCAGGGCGTGAATCAGCGTGGTGAGGATGCGTGCGCCCGAGGCGCCGATGGGGTGGCCCAGCGCGCAGGCGCCGCCATTGACATTGACCTTGGCGGGGTCGAGCCCCAGTTCCTTGATGGACGTGAGCGTGACCACGGCAAAGGCTTCGTTGATTTCCCACAGGTCGACATCGGCCACCGACCATCCGGTCTTGTCGAGCAGCTTCTGCATGGCATCGACCGGGGCGATGGTGAACTCGGCCGGCAGCCGCGCGTGGCCCACGTGGGCGACGACGCGCGCCAGCGGCGTGGCGCCGAACTCGGCGGCTTTTGAGGCGCGGGTGATCACCAGCGCCGAGGCGCCGTCATTGATCGAGCTGGCATTGGCCGCGGTCACCGTGCCGTCCTTCTTGAAGGCGGGCTTGAGGCCGGGAATCTTCTCCGGCATCGCGCGCTGCGGCCCTTCATCGAGGGTAATGGCCTCGACGCCTTTGCGGGTCTTGACCTCCACCGGCACGATCTCGGCGTCGAAGATGCCGCTGTCGCCGGCGTGCTTGGCGCGCTTCAGCGATTCGATGGCGAAGGCATCCTGGTCCTCACGCGTAAAGCCGTACAGCGTCACGGCCTCTTCGGCGAACGCGCCCATCGGCGTGCGCGTCTGATAGGCATCTTCAAGCCCGTCGATGGCCATGTGATCGAACAGCTCGCCGTGCCCGTATTTGATGCCGCCGCGCACGCGGACCAGATGCGGGGCATTGGTCATGCTTTCCATGCCGCCGACCACCGCGACATCGACACTGCCGGCGCGCAGCGCATCGTGGGCCAGCATCACGGCCTTCAGGCCCGAGCCGCACATCTTGTTGATGGTCAGTGCCGTCACGTTGTCGGGCAGGCCGGCCTTGCGGCTGGCCTGGCGGGCCGGAGCCTGACCCTGACCGGCGCCCAGCACGTTGCCCATGATCACGTCGTTGATCTGCTCGGGCTTGAGCCCGGCCCGGTCCACGGCGGCCCGAATGGCCACGGCACCCAGGTCGCTGGCGCTGAGGGCGGAGAAGCAGCCCAGCAGCGCGCCCATGGGGGTGCGAACGGCGCTCAGGATCACGATATCGTCGGTGTTGCTCATTGCAGCGGTCTCCTCTGGTTCGAAAAACAAGGCTCAGGCGCCGATTATCACCGATGCCGCCCGTCCGCCCGCCGCCGCTACACTCGGGGGCCACACACAGGACGGGCCGTACATGACCGTGAAGCAAGGCAGTGGTCGGCAGGCGCATGTTTGATCACCCCGAATTCGATGCCCACGAAGAGGTGGTCTTCCACCACGACGCTGACACGGGTCTGCGCGCCATCATCGCCGTGCACAGCACCGCGCTGGGGCCGTCCTTGGGCGGCTGCCGCATGGTGGCCTATGCCGACGGGGCGGCGGCACTGACCGACGCGCTGCGGCTGTCGCGGGCCATGAGCTACAAGGCCGCGCTGGCCGATTTGCCCCAGGGCGGCGGCAAAAGCGTGATCTGGGGCGATCCGCTGCACGACAAGACCGACGCGCTGGTCGATGCCATGGGGCGTTTCGTGCAGCGCCTTGGCGGTCGTTATCTGATTGCCGAAGATTCGGGGACCTCGGTGGCCGACATGCGGCGCATGGCGCAGTACACGCCGTATGTGACCGGCTGGACGCCCGGCGGCGAGAGCGCCGATGGCCGCACCGGCGACCCGTCGCCCGCCACTGCGTACGGCACCTGGGTGGCGATGCGCGCCGCATGGCAGCGGCTCAGCGGCGCGCCCACGCTGGCCGGCGTGGGGGTCGCGGTGCAGGGCCTGGGCAGCGTCGGCATGCGGCTCTGTGCGCGGCTTTCGGCCGAGGGTGCACGGCTCATCGTTGCCGACACCCACCCGGCACGCGTGGACGAGGCCGTGCGGCGCTTTGCCGCGCAGGCGGTCGATGCACAGGCCATCCACACCGTGCCTGCCGAGGTGTTCTCGCCCAATGCACTGGGCGCGGTACTGAATGCCCAGACCCTCCCGGAACTGCAATGCCGCCTGGTGTGCGGCGCGGCCAACAATCAGCTGGAGACCCCTGAAGATGCCGGGCATCTGGTGGCGCGCGGCATCTGCTTTGCGCCTGATTACGTCGTCAGTGCCGGTGGCATCATCGACATTCATCATCAGCGCATCGGCTATGACGCGGCCGCCGCCACGGCGCACCTGGACCGCATTGGCACGACCTTGCTGGACATTCTTCAACGGGCCGAACGGCAGGGCCTTTCGCCTGCCGGGGTGGCCGACGCGATGGCGCGCGAGCGCATCGAACGGGCGGAGCGCTACCGATGAACGACGCATCGCTGATGGCCCTGGGCCAGCGCCTGCAGCAACGTGGCCAATGGCTGGCCGTGGCCGAGTCCTGCACTGGCGGACTGATCGCGGCGCAGATCACCGACATTTCCGGCGCCTCGGCGTGGTTCGACCGCGGTGTGGTGACCTACTCCAACCGGGCCAAGACCGAGCTGCTGGGCGTGCCCGCCGCGCTGCTGGATGCGCACGGCGCGGTCAGCGGGCAGGTGGCCAGCGCCATGGCGGCCGGCCTGCGCGCGCGCGCCGCAGTGGACTGGACGGTCGCCGTCACCGGCATTGCCGGGCCGGGCGGCGGCACGCCCGACAAGCCGGTCGGCACGGTATGGATTGCCTGGGCAGGCGTGGGCGGAACGGTCGAGGCCGAGCACTGCCTGTTCGGCGGTGACCGTGCCTCGGTGCGCCAGCAAACCGTGACGCGGGCGCTGGCGGGGCTGCTCCAGCGGGTGGCTGTGGGATAATCCCCAGTCAATCTCGATTAACCGGATACGCGCAATGGACGACAACCGCAAAAAAGCCCTAGAAGCCGCACTCGCCCAGATCGAGCGCCAGTTCGGCAAGGGCGCGATCATGCGGATGGGCGTGGATGAACGGCCCGACATCGACGTGATCTCCACCGGGTCGATCACGCTCGACGCCGCCCTCGGCATTGGCGGCGTGCCGCGCGGTCGCGTGGTCGAGATCTACGGGCCTGAATCATCCGGCAAAACCACCTTCGCGCTGCACGTGGTCGCCTCGGCCCAGAAGGGCGGCGGCGTTGCCGCGTTCATCGACGCCGAACATGCGCTCGACACCACCTACGCCGAAAACCTGGGCGTCAACGTGGCCGATCTGCTGATCAGCCAGCCCGATACCGGCGAACAGGCGCTGGAAATCACCGACATGCTGGTGCGCTCCAACTCGGTGGATGTGGTGGTGGTGGACTCGGTGGCCGCACTGGTTCCCAAGTCGGAACTTGAAGGCGACATGGGCGATGCCTCGGTGGGCGTGCAGGCGCGCCTCATGAGCCAGGCGCTGCGTAAGGTCACTGGCACCATCAACCGCTCACGCACCACCGTGATCTTCATCAACCAGCTCCGCATGAAGATCGGCGTGATGATGCCGGGGCAGTCACCCGAAACCACCACGGGGGGCAACGCGCTCAAGTTTTACGCCAGCCAGCGGCTCGACATCCGCCGCATCGGCGCCATCCGCAAGGGTGACGAAGTGGTGGGCAACGAAACCCGCGTGAAAGTGGTCAAGAACAAGCTGGCGCCGCCGTTCAAGCAGGTGGTGTTCGAAATCATGTACGGCGAGGGCATCTCCCGCGAGGGCGAGCTCATCGACCTCGGTGTCGCCAACAAGCTGGTCGAGAAATCGGGCTCGTGGTATGCCTACAACGGCGAGAAGATTGGGCAGGGCAAAGAAAACGCCCGCAACTTCCTCAAAGAAAACCCCGAGATCGCCGCCACCCTCGAAAAAACGCTGCGCGACCTGCTGGTGCCCGGCCGCAAGCGCAACGCCGCCGCCGCAACGCCACCCGCCGCCGCCGAAGAAGCGGCGCAGTAAGCCGCGGCGCTGCGGTGCAACGGCGCCCCACCAGACCTCTGGAACCGGCCGAAGCAAAGGAGCGCGCCCTGCGCCTGCTGGCCCGGCGCGAGCATGGCCAGCGGGAACTGAAGCAAAAGCTCACCGCGCGCGGTGCCAGTGCCGAACTGGCCGAAGCCACCGTGACCCAGCTGGCTGAACGCGATTACCAGTCTGACGCGCGCTACGCCGAGCGCCTGGCGGCGCATCGCGCGCAGCAGGGCTACGGCCCCAACTGGATTCGCGCCGAACTGGCGCAGGCAGGCGTGACGCGTGACGAGGCGGCCCGGGTGCTGGACGCCGTCGAAATCGACCGCGACTGGACCGAACGCGCGCGTGAACTGCTGGCGCGCAAAGGTCTTGCCCACCCGGCCGACGCCGCCACCCGGCCGACGCCGCCACCCGGCTCAAGGCCGGACGCACCCTCGTGCAACGCGGCTTCACCGGCGAGCAGGCGCGTGCGGCGCAGCGGTCGCCGGAACCGGATTAAAGCTGGCCCGGCGCCGCGCTCGGGGCAGACGGAAGGGGCTGTCTATACTGGCCACACTTCGGTTCAGTGCGCGAGCGCTCAGGTCTGCGATGTCCACCCCATTCACCTACCCGCAGGCGCCGCAGGCGCAGCCGCTCCATGTCAAAGAACTCGACATCGAATCGGCCCTCATCGAGAAACTCCGCGGGCTCAAGTACACCGAGCGCCCCGACATCCGCGACCGCGCGGCCCTTGAAGCCAACTTCCGCCAGAAGTTCGAGGCCCTCAACCGCGTCCGCCTCACCGATGGCGAGTTCAAGCGGTTGCTGGAAGAACTCACCATCCCCGACGTCTTCACCGCCGCCCGCATCCTGCGCGAGAAAAACGACTTCACCCGCGACGACGGCACGCCGCTGACGTACACCCTGGTCAACATCAAGGACTGGTGCAAGAACGACTTCGAGGCCGTGCAGCAACTGCGCATCAACACCGACTACAGCCACCACCGCTACGACGTGCTGCTGCTGATCAACGGCGTGCCGGTGGTGCAGATCGAGCTCAAGACCCTCAGCGTCAACCCGCGCCGGGCCATGGAGCAGATCGTCGAGTACAAGAACGATCCGGGCAACGGCTACACCCGGACGCTGCTGTGCTTCGTGCAGATCTTTATCGTCAGCAACCGCACCGATACGGTCTACTTCGCCAACAACAACGCCCGGCATTTCTCGTTCAATGCTGACGAGCGCTTCCTGCCGGTCTATCGCTGGGCCGACCGCGACAACAAGCTGGTCAGCCACCTCGACGACTTCGCCGACCGCTTCCTGCAGAAGTGCGAGCTGGGCCGCATGATCAGCCGCTACATGGTGCTGATCCAGAGCGAGCAGAAGCTGCTGATGATGCGGCCGTATCAGATCTATGCGGTGCAGGCCATCGTCGACTGCATCGAGCAGAACTGCGGCAACGGCTACATCTGGCACACCACCGGCAGTGGCAAGACGCTCACCTCCTTCAAGGCGTCCACCTTGCTCAAGGAGAACGATCAGATCGACAAATGCCTGTTCGTGGTGGACCGCAAGGACCTGGATCGGCAGACGCGCGAGGAATTCAACAAGTTTCAGGAAGGCTGCGTCGAGGAGAACACCAACACCGCCGCGCTCGTGCGCCGCCTGCTGTCGGACGACAAGGCCGACAAGGTCATCGTCACCACCATCCAGAAGCTCGGTTTGGCGCTTTCCGGGAGCGCCGACGTCCCCGTCGGCAGTCGCGCCCATCGCGGCGCGTACCCGAGCTACCGCGAACGCCTCGCCCCGCTCGCGACCAAACGCATCGTCTTCATCTTCGACGAATGCCACCGCTCGCAATTCGGCGAGAACCACCAGGCCATCAAGGAATTCTTTCCGCGCGCGCAGCTGTTCGGCTTTACCGGTACGCCCATCTTCGACGCCAATGCCTCGCGACAGCAGATCACCGGCGATCAGGCCAGCCTTCGCACCACCGAGGACCTGTTCCAGCGAGAGCTGCACGCCTACACCATCACCCACGCCATTGAGGACAAGAACGTCCTGCGCTTTCACGTGGACTACTCCCTGGGAGCGTCTCCGGGAGCGCCGGCGTCCTCGCCGGCAGAGGGCAAGAAGCCGGCGAGGACGTCGGCGCTCCCAGGGACGTCGGCGCTCCCGGCCCCGAAGCGCGCCGTGGTCGAGGCCATCCTGGCCAAGCATGACACCGCCACCCACAGCCGCCGCTTCAACGCGCTGTTTGCGACCGCCTCGATCAATGACGCGATCGAATATCACGGCCTGTTCCAGACCCTCCAGGCCGAACGGCAGGCCGAAGATTCCGCGTTCGTGCCGCTCAGGATCAAGACCCACAAGAACGGGCTCATGCAGCAGCTCTTTCCCTCGCCCGCAGAGGCCGGGGCGTGAGCAACCCTGGGAGCGCCGGCGTCCCCGCCGGCATGGGTTCAAGAGCCGACGAGGACGTCGGCGCTCCCAGGGACATGGGCGCTCCCAGCAGCGGCGCTCCCAGGTGGTATTCGCGCGGCTATCTGCCGCACCTCGATTCGCCGGGTCTTTTGCAGTTCATCACCTTCCGACTCGCCGACAGCTTGCCGCAGGAGACGCTGCGAGCACTTGAGGATGAGCTTCGCAGTGTTTCTGAGGCCGGGCGCGAATCCGCCAGACGACGGAAGATCGAGCTCTGGCTGGATGCGGGCATGGGGTGTTGTGCGCTGCGCCATCCGGAGGTAGCTCGATATGTGCAGGCGTCGTTGCTGCATTTCCACGGCGAGCGGTATCAACTGCACGCGTGGTGCGTGATGCCCAATCACGTTCACGTCTTGATCGAACCGCTGAGGGATCTCGCCTCGATCGTGCAAGGCTGGAAATCCTTCACGGCGCGCTGGGTGCTGCGCAACCGTGCGAGGCTGGGACTGGATATCCGCGAAGGCGAAAGGTTTTGGATGCGGGAGTATTGGGATCGCTACATCCGCGATGAAAACCACTATCTCAGTTCCGTTAACTACATTCATCAGAACCCCGTAGCGGCTGGTCTCTGTGGTGCGGCCGAAGAATGGCCGTGGTCGAGCGCTGGGAGCGCCGGCGTCCTCGCCGGCACGGTTCCAAGAGCCGACGAGGACGTCGGCGCTCCCGGGAATGTCCAGTGCTGATCCTTTACACCACCGAAGACGGCAAGAGCCAGATCAAGCTGCGGGCGGATCAGCAGACCGTCTGGCTGACCCAGCTCGAACGCACCTGAACAACCTCTTTGAGGACAAGGAGTTGGACCCGGCGGCAACTGTCACGGACTCCTTGACAGTTCAAATCGAGGGCGCGCGGGAGGCCCAGCGGCCGGGCAACCTCTACAACCTCGATGCCATCCTCGCCGTGGGCTACCGCGTGCGCTCGCCGCGCGGCGTGCAGTTCAGGCGGATGATGCGGAGCTGATGGCGCTACAAAAGAAACTCGGAAATCGAAAGCCACCGAAGCCATGAGCATGCGGCCCATCTCCGAAGCAAAAAACCCCGATCTCCGTGCCTCCGTTGCGGCCATGCAGCGCGCAGCACGGCTGGCCCGCGAGATCGCCATTCAGACCAACACCTGCCTCGTAATCTCGAGAGACGGACAGACTGTTCGCATTCCACCCGAGGTGCTGCGTGAAGAACTTGCCAAGCAGGCTGCGAGTACAAAGTGAACGACAAAGATCAAAAGCAGCTCGGCAAGACGCTCTGGGCCATCGCCGACCCACTGCGCGGGGCGATGAACGCGGAGGACTTCCGCGATTATTTGAAATCCGCCCGGCACGATCAGCGGCCAGTGGGGTTTTCGGCAATCGGGTCCAACGTGCGGTTTGGACGCCGCTTCCTTAAGCTATGCGACCTTTTTTCGCGGCTGCCCGCATGAACAGCAACGACGTGCGCGCCAGGTTTTTGGCGTTTTTTGAGTCCAAGCAGCACACCGTGGTGCCGTCGGCGCCGCTGGTGCCGGGCAATGACCCGACGCTGCTGTTCACCAATGCCGGCATGGTGCCGTTCAAGGACGTGTTTACCGGGCAGGACCAGCGCCCCTACAGCCGCGCCGCCAGCAGCCAGAAATGCGTGCGCGCCGGCGGCAAGCACAACGATCTCGAGAACGTGGGCTACACCGCGCGGCACCACACGTTTTTCGAGATGCTGGGCAACTTCAGTTTTGGCGACTACTTCAAGCAGGACGCCATTCCCTGGGCTTGGGAATTCATTACCTCGAAGGACTGGCTGGGGATCGACCCGGCGCGGCTGCTGGTGACGATTTACCACACCGACGAAGAGGCCTACGCGCTGTGGAAAGACGTTGTGGGCGTGCCGGCCGACCGCATCGTGCGCATCGGCGACAACAAAGGCGCCGAGTACGCCAGCGACAACTTCTGGACCATGGGCGACACCGGCCCCTGCGGGCCGTGCACCGAGATTTTCTACGACCACGGCGACCACATTCCGGGCGGGCCGCCCGGTTCGCCGGATGAAGACGGCGACCGCTGGATTGAAATCTGGAACGTGGTGTTCATGCAGTTCGAGCGCCACGCAGACGGCCGCATGACGCCGCTGCCCAAGCCCAGTGTCGACACCGGCATGGGTCTGGAGCGCATCTCGGCGCTGATGCAGGGCACCCACGATAATTACCAGATCGACAGCTTCCGCATGCTCATCGAGGCCATCGCCGCGCTGGCGGGGCAGAAGCCTTACGACAGCGCCTCGCAGAAGGTGATTGCCGACCATATTCGCGCCACCAGCTTCCTGATGCTCGACGGCGTGCTGCCGGGCAATGAAGGGCGCGGCTACGTGCTGCGGCGGATCATGCGTCGCGCCATTCGCCACGGTTACAAGCTGGGGCTGAACGACGCGTTCTTCCACACGCTGGTGGCGCCGCTGGGCCGCGCGATGGGCGAGGGCTACCCCGAACTGCTCGCCAAGCAGGCGTGGCTGGAAAAAACCATTCGCGCCGAAGAAGACGCGTTTGCCACCACCCTGGACAAGGGCATGAAGCTGCTGGACGACGCGATTGCGGGTTTGAGCGCGCAGCAGATTCCCGGCGAGGTGGTGTTCAAGCTTTACGACACCTACGGTTTCCCGGTGGACCTGACCGCCGACATTGCCCGCGAGCGCGGGCTGACGCTGGATCTTGACGGCTACGAACGCGAGATGACCGCGCAGCGCAACCGCGCGCGGGCGGCCAGCGGTTTCAAGGCCGATGCCAAACTCAGCTACGAGGGCGAGGCGACCTGCTTCGTCGGCTACGACCATCTGAAGGCCGAGGCCACCGTGGTCGGCCTGTTCCGCGACGGCCAGCCGGTGGCGGCATTGCAGGCCGGCGAGACCGGTGTGGTGGTGCTGGACCGCACGCCGTTCTATGCCGAGTCGGGCGGGCAGGTGGGCGATGTGGGGCGCATCAACACGTTTCAGGTGGAGGACACGCTCAAGATCAAGGGCGGTGTGTTCGGCCATCACGGCCGGCTTGCCGAGGGCGTGCTGAGCGTGGGGGATGCGGTGACCGCCGAAGTCACCGAAAGCCTGCGCCGTGCCTCGATGCGCAATCACTCTGCCACGCACCTGTTGCACCGCGCGCTGCGTGACGTGCTGGGTGAGCACGTGGCGCAAAAAGGCTCTCTGGTCGATGCCGCGAAAACCCGCTTCGATTTCTCGCACCCTCAGCCGGTCACGGCCGATGAAATCACCGAGATCGAGAATCGCGTCAACCGCGCCATTCTCGCCAACGTGCCGGTACAGGCCGCACTGATGGGCTATGACGACGCCATTGCCAGTGGGGCCATGGCGCTGTTCGGCGAAAAATATGGCGACGAAGTGCGCGTGCTCACGATGGGCGACTTCAGCACCGAGCTGTGCGGCGGCACGCACGTGGGCCGCACCGGCGACATCGGCCTGTTCAAGATCGTGTCGGAAGGCGGGGTGGCCTCTGGCATTCGCCGCGTGGAGGCCATCACCGGCGAGAACGCGCTGGACCATCTGCGGCGTCTGGAATCGACCCTGAAGGCCGCCGCTGAGCGGGTGCGCGGTGGCCGTGACGATCTGGTCGAGAAAATCGATGCGCAACTGGAACGCACCCGGGCGCTGGAGAAAGAAGTGGCCGCCCTCAAGGGCAAGCTGGCCGGCGCCGCCAGCGGCGACCTGGCCAGCCAGGCGCGCGACATCAAGGGCGTGAAGGTGCTGGCTGCCCAGGTCGATGGCGTGAGCGGCAACGACCTGCGCGACCTGCAGGATCAACTCAAGAACAAGCTGGGCAGCGGCATCGTGGTGCTGGGCGCGGCCGACGGCGACAAGGTCAGCCTGATTGCCGGGGTCACGCAGGATTTAACCGGCCGCATCAAGGCCGGCGATCTGATCAAGGCGGTGGCCGCGCAGGTGGGCGGCAAGGGGGGCGGCCGGCCGGACATGGCGCAGGCCGGTGGAACGGACGCCGCTGCCTTGCCAGCGGCCTTGGACTCGGTCTACGCCCACGTGGAGGGCGTGCTCTAAATGGCACTGATTGTTCAGAAGTACGGCGGTACGTCGATGGGCTCGGTGGAGCGCATCCAGCAGGTTGCGGCCAAGGTTGCCGGCTTTATCGCGCGCGGCGATCAGGTCGTGGTCGTGGTCTCGGCCATGAGCGGCGAGACCGATCGGCTGACCAAGCTGGCCAAAGAAATCAACCCGCGCGGCAGCGCGCGTGAGTTTGACCAGATTCTGGCCACCGGCGAGCAGGTCACCATCAGCCTGCTGGCGCTGGCACTCGAAACCCAGGGCGTGAAAGCCCGCTCGTACACCGGATGGCAGGTGCCGATCCACACCGATGCAGCACACCGGAAAGCCCGCATCCAGAAGATTGACCCCGAGCGCCTGATGGCCGACTGCCGCCTGGGCATCGTGCCCGTGGTCGCGGGTTTTCAGGGCATTACCGGCGAAGGTTCGGTGACCACCCTGGGCCGTGGCGGCTCAGACACCACCGGCGTGGCGCTGGCCGCCGCCCTGAAGGCCGATGAGTGCCAGATCTACACCGATGTGGACGGGGTTTACACCACCGATCCGCGGGTCGAGCCCAAGGCGCGACGGCTCGACAAGATCACGTTTGAAGAAATGCTGGAGCTGGCCAGTCTGGGCTCCAAGGTGTTGCAGATTCGCTCGGTGGAATTCGCCGGCAAGTACAAAGTTCCGCTACGGGTGCTGTCGACGTTCAAAGACGGCCCGGGCACGCTGATCACGCTTGAGGAAAACCACGTGGAAGACCCCCTGATCTCTGGTATCGCGTTCAACCGTGACGAGGCCCAGTTGACCGTCACCGGCGTGCCCGATCGCCCGGGTATCGCCGCCGCCATTCTCGGCCCGGTGGGCGATGCCAATGTCGAGATCGACATGATCGTGCAGAACGTGGCCGCCGACGGCACCACCGACTTCACCTTCACCGTGCACAAGAACGACTACGAGCGGGGCCTGGAGATCATGCAGCGCATCGCCGCGGAACTGGGCGCCAAGGGCGTGACCGGATCAACCGAGATCGCCAAGGTGTCGGTAGTGGGCGTGGGCATGCGCAGCCACGCCGGCATCGCCAGCCAGATGTTCAAGGCCCTGGCGGCGGCGGGCATCAACATCCGCATGATCTCGACGTCCGAGATCAAGATTTCGGTGGTCATTGAAGAGATGTACCTCGAGCTTGCAGTGCGGACCCTGCACAAGGCCTTCGGCCTTGAGGCGGCGCCCGTCTGACCGCGGCGTTCGGCCACTTGCGGGGTTGCACCCAGCCTGCCGCGCGCGGCAGGCACCCCTCGTGCCCGGCATGGACGCCCACGGGCGCCTGAATGCTGATCTTGACCCGCAAGGTGGGTGAATCGATCACCATCGGTGAGGGCGTTTGCGTGACCGTGCTGGCCGTCAAGGGCGGGCAGATTCGCCTCGGCATCGAGGCGCCCAAGGACGTTGCCGTGCGCCGCACGGAACTGGGAGAACGCATCGAACGCAAGGGCGACGATGGCAACGATTGAAAGTGCCGAATTGCTTTGACCCCTGCCCCCCGCGCGGCTACAATCGCGCCCCTTCGGCAGGTGCCGATGACACGCGCTCGTAGCTCAGCTGGATAGAGCACTTGGCTACGAACTAAGGGGTCGGGAGTTCGAATCTCTCCGAGCGCACCATGTCATAGCACCCCGAAGGCAAGACCGTTGCGCCGGAGAGATGGCCGAGTGGACGAAGGCGCTCCCCTGCTAAGGGAGTATAGGGTTTATCCCCTATCGAGGGTTCGAATCCCTCTCTCTCCGCCATCATCGCGGAGCACTGTTGCAAAGGCTGTTTTGTGCGCTCGTAGCTCAGCTGGATAGAGCACTTGGCTACGAACTAAGGGGTCGGGAGTTCGAATCTCTCCGAGCGCACCAATTTTTATTTCGACCGCGTATGGCCGCCCCATCCGGGCGCCTCGCGACGGCTTGCAACAGCGTGCCGAGTTAAGACCATCGCGGCCAGTGCGCGTCGCAGAGAGGCTTCGGGATTGATCCCGTTGAGTTTGGCGGTGCCGATGAGGCTGTAGAGATCGGCGGCTTCGTTCTCCGCCGGCGTGTGATCCGGCAAACAGGAAATTCTTGCAGCCGAGCGCGACGACGCGCAGCGCGTTCGGCGATGTTGTTGTCGATTCCCAGATGGCCATCGTCGCGATAACGCGTCAGCGCGGGCCAGCGCATAACGAATGGCAGCGGCCAGCTTGGATTTCGCCGAGAGCGTGGTCAGCGTGGCACTCGTCCAGATTTTCAGTTGATCGAGCAGCGGCCCGGCACGCGCCTGCCGCTCGGTCTGGCGGCTTTGGCCAGGTCGTTGATTGCGATGTCCAGCCTGGGGCCGCGTGCCAAGAGGCTGGCGGTCGTCGGCGTTACCGCACCCGCGCCGACGATGACCACCGTGTACTACGCATCCGTGCGCTCGCTGCCGTTGGCCGCCGCCGCGGGCGCCGCGAGGCGGAGTGCCAGAGCGGAGAGGTCGTAGCCGGCCTGCCGGGCGGCGGCGATCAGTTCGGCGGCGGGCGTCGTCGGCGCCGACGACAGCGCCCACAGCGTGGTCGCGCGCATGCCGGTGCGGCAGTAGGCGAGGACCGGGCCGGGGCTGGCCGAGAGAAGCGCGCCGAAGCGCGTCGCGCTGGCATCCTCGACCTTGCCGGAGACCACCGGCAGATAGTGCAGCCTCATGCCCAGAGTAGCGGCGGCGGTCGCCAGCTCCTCATGGGTCGGCTGATCCGCGCCCTCGCCATCCGGGCGATTGCAGATCAGGGTCTTGAAGCCCTGAGCCGCGATGGCCCCGAGATCGCCCGGCAGAATCTGCGGGGATGCGGATAGCTGGGGTGTGAGTTGCGCAATTTTCATGGCGGTCTCCGGGTCAGTTCGGCTCAGACCGAAGTCATGCGCAGATACGGCCGGATTTCATCCCAGCCTTGCGGAAAGAGATCTTTGGCCTGCTCGTCCTTGATGCTTGGCGGAATGATCACTTTGTCGCCCGGCACCCAGTCAGCAGGCGTTGCCACGCGGTGCTTGTCACCCAGTTGCAGCGCGTCGATCACCCGCAGAATTTCGGTGAAGTTGCGGCCCACGCTCATCGGATACGTCATGGTCAATCGGATCTTTTTGGTCGGATCGATGATGAACACCGAGCGCACGGCCGCCGTCTCGCTCTGGCCCGGATGGATCATGTCGTAGAGCTCGGCGATCTTGCGGTCCTCGTCGGCCACGATGGGGAAGCGCAGCGTGGTGTTCTGCGTGACGTTGACGTCCTCGATCCACTTGAGGTGTTCTCCAACCGAGTCGGTCGACAGGCCCAGCGGCTTGACGTTGCGTGCCGTGAACTCGTCGCTCAACTGCGCCGTCCTGCCCATTTCCGTGGTGCATACCGGCGTGAAGTCCGCCGGATGGCTGAAAAAGAACACCCAGGAATCGCCCGCCCACTGATGGAAGTCGATGGGGCCGGTGGTGGTGGGAATTTGAAAATTGGGTGCTACGTCGCTCAGTCGTAAAGTCATGAGATGTCTCCGTTGGTGGTTAACGTTGCTGGTAAAACTCCGGGCATGGCGATTGCCGTGCGCCCGTGAAGGCTATAGGGCATTCAGCGGAATCTTCAGATAGCGGACGCCGTTGTCTTCCGGCTCGGGCAGTTGCCCGGCCCGCATGTTGATCTGCACCGAAGGCAGGATCAGGGTCGGCATCGCGAGCTGCGCATCGCGGGCGGTGCGCATGGCAACGAAGGCGTCTTCGCTGATGCCGTCCTTGACGTGGATGTTCTGGGCGCGCTCCTCCGCCACCGTCGTCACGTAGCGCAACTCGCGGCCGTTGGGCCGGTAGTCATGGCACATGTAGAGCTTCGTCTCGGGCGGCAGGCTCAACACCGTGTTGATCGATCGGTACAGCGTGCGCGCGTCGCCGCCGGGAAAGTCACAGCGGGCGGTGCCGTAGTCGGGCATGAACAGCGTGTCGCCGACGAAGGCCACCGTCTCGTGTTCATCGGCGACGACATAGGTCAGGCAGGCCGGGGTATGTCCCGGCGTGTGCAGCACGCGGGCATCGAGCGCACCGATCTTGAAGGTATCGCCGTCGTGAAAGAGGTGGTCGAACTGGCTGCCGTCGCGCGCAAAACGGGCATCGGCGTTGAAAATCTTGCCGAACACGGTTTGCACGGTGCGAATCTGGTCGCCGATGGCAATTTCGCCGCCGAGCTGCTCCTTGAGGTAGTGCGCGCCGGAAAGGTGATCGGCATGCACATGCGTCTCCAGATGCCACTGCACGGTGGCGCCCAGCGCGCGCACCCGCTGCATCAAAGCGTCGGCGGCATCGGTCCCGGTACGGCCGGCCTTCGGGTCGTAGTCGAGGACGCTGTCGACGAGGGCGCACTGGCGGGTGCTGCGGTCGAGAACGATGTAGCTGATGGTTGATGTGACGGCGTCGAAATGTCCCTCGACGACAAGGCGGGCTGCTGTGTTCATGGCGATGTTCTCCTGCGCTGACTGCCTGATTGACTTAAGAGAAATCACGTTTCGTGCCATCGTGATGATTTCTACCAAGGCATTGTTTTATATGTGATTAGTAAAGATGTCTGCGGGCTTCAAAGTGTGTGGCAGTGGAGTATCTGGCAGAACAGGCAGAACATGGCAGTTAAATGGCAGTCAAGCCAGTGAACACAGGACTCCGCTTCGGCTGCGAACATCATCAATGGACACCCAGACCCTCATGTCAAATTTAGACGCCGCAGTGCAGGCCCTGATCTCGTATCTGGAACACGAGCCGGCACCGATGATCGTGCTCGATGTCGACTACACCATCCTCGCCGCCAACACCGCCTACCAGCGGCAGTTCGCCACGCCCCGCCAAGAGGTGCGCGGCCAGAAATGTTTCCGGGTATCGCATCAGTACAGCGTTCCCTGCGACCAGGCTGGAGAGCATTGCCCCATGAAACAGGCGCTGGAGACCCGCGCGCCGGATCGTGTCCTGCACATCCACCACACCCCGCGCGGGCCGGAGCATGTCGATGTCGAACTGCGCCCCATCCTCGACGAGGCCGGCGCCGTCATCGCCTATGTTGAGCGTCTGAGCAGCGTCCCCACCGCCTCGGCGCAGCCGCGCGAGCACGGGCTGGTAGGCCGTGCCGAGGCCTTCAACCAGGCGCTTGCAGCCCTGCAGCGCGCCGCGCCCTCGCAGATTCCGGTGCTGCTGCAGGGGGAATCCGGCACCGGCAAGGAGCTGTTTGCGCGCGCCTTGCATGAGGGCAGCCCGCGGGCGCGCGGACCGCTGGTGGTGGTGGATTGCACCGGCCTCAGCGAAACGCTGTTCGAGAGCGAGCTGTTCGGTCACGAGCGCGGTGCCTTCACCGGCGCGATGCAGCGCAAGATCGGGCTCGCCGAAACCGCGCATGGCGGCACGCTGTTTCTCGACGAGATCGGCGACGTGCCGCTGCCCATGCAGGTGAAACTGCTGCGGCTGATCGAGTCCGGCACCTTCCGGCGGGTGGGCGGCGTCGAAACGCTGCGGGCGGATTTCCGGCTGGTCGCCGCCACCCACAAACCCCTGCGACAGATGGTGGATGCTGGCGCCTTCCGGCATGACCTCTACTACCGCATCAGCGCATTCCCGGTGCACTTGCCGCCGCTGCGCGATCGCAAGGACGACATCACGCTGCTCGCGCAGAGCCTGCTGCGCCGGCTGGCGGGCGACGCTCCCCTGCGACTCGATGATGAGGCACTGGAGGCGTTGCGGCGGTATGCCTTCCCCGGCAACGTCCGCGAACTGCGCAACGTACTGGAACGCGCCCGGCTGTTTGCCGACGAAGGCGTGATCCGGCTGCGTGACCTGCCCCCCGAAGTGACGGAGGTCGATACTCCAGCGCGTCCGCGGCCCGGCAAACGCGGGGGCGACGAGAAGGCCCGGCTGTCGCACGCGCTCGCCGTGTTCGACGGAACACGGGCCGAACTGGCCGAGCACCTGGGCCTGAGCGAGCGGACGCTCTATCGGCGCCTCAAGACCCATGGACTCGCATAGCCCCGCGTCGCGAGCGGCCCCAAGAACGGGGGCTCTCGCGCAACCCGGCGGCGTCCCCGCTGCTGCGGTCGCGCTGCTTGAAGGCCATTGATCACCCGCAGCAGGGCATCGTCCAGGGCGGGGTCAACAAAGCTGACGCCGGAAGCAAAACGCCCCGCGCAGCTTGTGCCCGCGCGACCCGGTTGCGGCCTGCCGTCGGGCGCGTTGCCTCAGAACGCCGTACAAGATTCATCAACGGCCCACCCGCAGGGAATTGAGCAGCACGGTCAGGCTGGACAGAGCCATTGCGAGTGCCGCCAGTGAAGGATGGACGACGCCCGCGGCCGCGAGGGGCATCGCGGCCGCGTTGTAGATCACTGCCCCGACCAGGTTTTGCCGCATCACCAAACGCGAACGGGCGAGCATCGGGATCATGCGCGGAAGCTGTTCGACGCCGCCACGAAGGAGGCTGAGACTGGCCGCTGCCTGCGCAGCAGCGCTAGCGCTGGAACTGGCGACGCCCAGATCGGCTGCGGCCAGCGCCGGAGCATCGTTGACGCCGTCCCCACAGAACGCGACTCTCAGACCATCCCGGCGCAAGGTCTCGACCTCCACAAGCTTGGCCTCCGGTGTCTGCGCACTTCGGTGTTCCACTCCGAGCGACTGCGCGACCTGCGCCACGACGGCCTCCCGATCACCGCTGGTAAGGACAACCCTGCAGCCGAGTGCCTGGAGCGCGCGCACCGCCTCGTGTGCGCCGGGGCGGATGACATCCTCGAACTCGAAGCGCCCCAGCCATCGTCCGTTGAACGCCAGATGGCTGTTCGTACGTCGACTCTGATCACCGGGGACGGTAATGCCCTCGGCCTGGAGCCACTCCCGACGTCCGATATGTGTCTGGCCATCGGCATCGGTCCATATAAGGCCCTGGCCAGGGACCGCCAGGCCCCGACCCTCCGATTCCGGTATCTCGGCGAGACGGGCCAGCGCACAGGCCAGCGGATGCTCCGAGCCTCTTGACGCACGCGCTGCCCGCTCGATCAGCTCCGACGCGCTGATTCCGGGTGCCGGGAGGCTGGCCACCACGACGGGTTTGCCTTCCGTGACCGTGCCGGTCTTGTCGAGCATCACGACGTCCGGAACGCGAAACTGCTGAATGGCCTCCACATCGCGAAACAGCCAGCCCTGACGCGCGGCCACCGCGACGGCGCGGGTCGCGACCAGCGGCACAGCCAGTGCCAGCGCGCAGGGGCAGGCGATCACCAGCACCGCCAGCACACGCCCGGCCGCGTCGAGCGGACTGGCGCCCTGCCACAGCGCGAACATGCCCGCCAGGCAGGCGACAAGGGCACCGGCCGGCAGCAGACGCCGCGCATAGCGGTCCACCAGGCGCTGCCAGGCGGGCTTTTCTGTCAGCAACTGGCGGACCTGACTGGCGAGTGCGTCGATGCGCCGTGCGCCGATCAGGCCGCGCGCGCGCATCTGGCCGCTGCCGCCCACCAGGCGGTCACCGGCCCACAGCGGTTCTGCGGGCCGCACGGCTTGGGCCTCCGCCTCGCCGGTCAAACGGGCGCGATCGACCCAGACCTGACTGGACTCGAGCAGGCCATCGATACGCAGCGTCTGTCCCGCGTGCAGGACGAGGCGATCATCGATCTTCACCTCAGTGGCGGCGATGGACTCCGTCCTGCCGTCGGCCCCGACGCGCTCGACCGGGGCCTCGCCACCCTCGCTCAACAAGGCGCGCACCCGGCTGGCCGCGTCCGCACGCACCCGGCGATCCAGAATGCGGGCGATGAGCTGGAAGGTGATCAACATCAGCGCGGTGTCGAAATAGACCTGGCTGCCGCCCGCAAGCAGTGAGCCCAGCGATAGAACCGTGGCCAGCGTGACGCCGCACAGGATCAGTGTGTCCAGTCCGGGGACGCCGGCGCGCAAGCTGCGCCAGCCGGCGACGTAGAACAACCAGCCAGACCACAGCAGCACCGGCAGCGAGAACAGGCCAGCTGCCAGGGCGAGGCCGTAGGCGACCTCGGGTGGCGCGGCGCCGAAGTAGAGGCCGGCCACGGCGAGCATCGCCCACATGCCCCCGAACAGCGCCACGGCCAGGCGCGTGCCGAGTCGTAACTCGCGTTGCTGAGCCGCATCGGCGGGCTCGCCCAGGCTGCGCACGGCGTAGCCGAACCGCGCCAGCGCCGCGCGCAGTTGCACCAGCGAGGTGAGTTGCTCGTCCCATTCAACCACCGCTGCATCGGCGGCGAAGTGTGTGCTCGCGCCGATCACGCCGGGCTGGCGGCTGAGCAGAGCCTCCACTGCCGCGGCGCAGGAGGCGCAGAACATGCCGTCCACCACCAGCACCTCGCGTCGCCGCGAACGTACGTCCACCGGCGGGACAGGCGGCAGGTCTGGCGCTGCGATATCCACATCATCCGACCGCAGCGCGCCCTGACAGCGCAACGCTATGGATGGTGTGCCGCTCATGGTGCACCGACTTGACCCTTGAGGTCGGACTCGGTCCATGCGCCGCTGTGGTCGGCAAAGGCCTTGCGACCCGCGGCAACATCGCGCGCAGTGATCTCGGCTGCGGTGTTGCCCCAGGTCTTGCGGATGTGGGTCAGCACGGCGGCGATTTCGGCATCCTTAAGTTGCGCAAAGGAGGGCATGACGCCGCTGTAGCTCTCGCCGCTGACGGTCATTGGGCCGCTGAGGCCGTGCAGCAGGATCTGTATCGGAATCTGCTTTTGTGCCAATACCCATTCACTGCCGGCCAGGGGCGGAAACACACCGGGCAGCCCCAGCCCTGTGGCCTGGTGGCAAGCCTGGCAGTTGCCGGCGAAAACT
>Ga0098059_1000585_pt1 | contig 21072 bp, 36 predicted proteins | sample 20_taG_FD_92580 | JGI IMG/M metagenome (GOLD analysis project Ga0098059, IMG submission 92580) | Marine viral communities from the Subarctic Pacific Ocean - 20_ETSP_OMZ_AT15318 metaG | ecosystem: Environmental > Aquatic > Marine > Oceanic | place: Subarctic Pacific Ocean | collected 2015-01-19
CATGAGAGCAGTCGGATATCCGCATGCCATAATGCCACCCAAACAAGATCATCGGAACCCAGTAGTTGCTGTGCTTGTGTTTCCCCGCAGACTCTAGCAATACCTTCGCCTCGTTGTGGTTGAACCCCACTATCTCCTTGTGCTCAGGAGGCAGTGCGTCAACCAGCTTGGCTGGGTTCTTGTCAATGTACCCGGAGTCTACCAAGTAGGAGAAGAACGACCTTAGCCTTGATACATAATTGTTTATTGTGCCTCCCTTAATCTTCTTTCCACTCCTAAGATGCGCGACCCACTTGTAGGTGGTTTCGCTTTTCAATGGATGCAGACTCCTATCAAGGCAGAACTCCGCAAAGCGTAGGAGTGTCATCTCTAGGCACTCTATTGTGTTTGTTGACTTAGTAACCATCTTGAAGGACAGGTACTCGCTTATTAGTTGAGGGAGGTTTTTTGTTTTTCTTTTTCTTTTCATAAAATCTGGGCCAGTTATGAGTTCATTAGCTTGACTAGGTATGGCTTGTTCTTAGCCCTCTCAACATGAGCCATCTTTGGCCCACGCATGAGGTACTTCCTTACGTTGGATTGGTTCAACAGGTCTACCCCGCATGCTCTTGTGAAGGCGCTTATGTGGGAGAGGGGGACTGACCCCCAACTCTTGAGCCTCGAAATCTCCCCGACCCGCTTGACAGTCAGCCCACTAATGCGCGATACCTCTGCGTTCGTAAGGGCTTTCCTGTCCTTCCGTGCCAGAACCCTGCACAAATACGGGGGCAGTCTGTCGAGTTGTTTAACTAGGTTTAAAATATATTGAGCCATAAGTTGTTAGCTATAAGTCATTTAGATTCATATTTATGCCGACCTACGAGTACTGCTGTAAACGCAGTCCTTTATATACGTTTAAAATCAAATATATACAAGCCAAAAACCCTATATTTTTTATGTTGTTTTACGCGAGTTGTTTAAAGTAGTTTAAAACGCATGGCCTCACTGGTTACGCATAAAGGTTCTCCGTTCTGGTATATAGCACACCGTGATAGGGGAGGGAAACGTAAGCATTCTCCGACCAAATTCTACCACGATAAAGCTATGTGGTTAAAGGCATCAAAGCGGGGCAAAGGTGACAGCAACTTCCAAGACAGGTGGCCAGAGCAGAGACGCAAAGCCAAGGCGCTTTGCTTGAAAGCCACCGCAACTGAAGCGGTGACAGCCACGGACGGTAACGCCCTTTGGGCTAAGTGGGTTCCGCAGTTTCTCCATCGTCGATACACTAACCAGTTGACCCTTGGTAAATACTCAAAGCTATGGGTGGACATGGAGGTGTTGCTGGGTGATTTGGGTTACTACACCCCGGATCAGATTGGCCCAAGGGAATGGGACAGGTTGGTGGATGCGGTACTGGAAGAGTGGAGCCGCTGGCGAAGGATGTCCATACAGAAGGGGCCGATATCATTGATGAAGGTTCTTATGGCAGAGGCGTTCCGTCTTGAATACTCCACTAGGAATCCGACAGTAGGGTTTACTGTTCCCGGCATTGAGAAGTTTCCCAAAAGGATTATGAGTCAGTTCACGGACAAGGAGCTTAACGCTGTGTGGCGGGAGCTAGGAGACCGACCGCCTTGGATGACTGTCTCGTTCGCCCTTGGCCTCTATCACGGGGCGAGGATATCAGCGACCAAGCTTGCGCCTTGGCAAGTGGAGGATCAGCAGATTCATTTCCTTGAGAAGGGGGGAGTCAGGCACTCCGTCCCGATCTCACCTCTGGCTAAGCCTTTCCTTACTGACGTAAGACTACACGGTAACGCTCTGGATATATCAAACAACACCATGTCCCCAATGTTTAGCAGGGTTTTTAAAAAGCTGCGAATGCCTCATGTATTCCATGACACAAGGGTAACTTGCGTTACGAGGATGGCGATAGCTGGTGTCCCGCAACAATTGGCACAGGCATATGTGAACCACTCATCGGCACTCATTCACCGCATCTACATCAATGTCAATCCAGAGCAGCTTCGTTCTGTTCACAAGAGCCTGACCCCGGCTTACGGGGGTAGACATTGCTTACCCGAAAGTCAGGATTGTTATCCAGAAATTCCACAAGTCGCTGGAACCTGAACACTCTGGCCCCTCCAATATTCGCAGCCTTCTTGAGCGCACTGACATACGCCTTGCTCACTCCGAGTATCGACGCAGCCTTGCTTGTGTTGGTGAACAGGGGAACCGTCACCGTGCCTTCTTCATTTGTAACTTCTATGCTCATTCAAAAAATTCCTTAACCATTGTAAACGAAAACGCTTTAACCCTGCTATCCCTACAAGTTTCTTGATACGTCTTAACTCTTCTAGGGATATGTTTAGCTCCCTCACTGCCTCAGTATTTGTAATAAACATTTATTAAACCGCCTCAGCTACTGGGACTGCCAATGTCCCAGACTCAAAACGGGTGAACTCCTTGAAGAAAATAAACGGGAACCTTACCCCGCTAGTACCATCCCTGTTCTTGTCAATAGATACCCAGACTGGAACCCCCACGGAATTGTCATCTGTTTTGTAGTCAGGGTCTTTGTACAAGAAGGTCACAAGGTCTGCGTCTTGCTCAATCGAGCCGCTATCACGAAGATCCGAACACCTCGGTTTTCTCTCGGCAATCTCTGCTGATCGGTTGATCTGGCTCAGCAAAAGGATGGGTATGTCCAAGTCTTTAGCCAACGCCTTGCAGCCACTAGAAATTTCTGTGACCTCATCGTTGCGAGTCCCCTTGCTCTTAGTGCTTCGTATGAGTTGGAGGTAGTCCACTACGAGTAGCTCAATATCATGCTGGGATTTCATTCGCCTTGCCGAGGCCGCGATCTGCTGCACCGTCAACCCGCTTCTGTCGTCAATGTGTAGGGGCGCGGCTGCTACTGTGCTCGCGGCCCTGCTAAGGTCGTCAATTCGCCCAGCCCAACTTTCCTTGGGGCATCTGGCCTGTGTGTGGATCATTCGCTGGATCAGGGCATCGGCTGACATTTCCAAACTGAACACGCCAACAGGCTTCCGTTGGTCAACGGCAACGTGACGCGCCACGTTCATGGCGAAGCTCGTCTTACCCACGCTTGGTCTCGCAGCTACCACTATAATGTTAGCTGGCTGGAGTCCTTTAATTGTACGGTCGATGTCATGCCACCCAGTCATAAGCCCATAGTTATTAGCTGGGTCATCGATACTGTACTGTAGCTTCTGGAGGTAGTCCGTCACCATGACAGACGTAGACCGTTCACCTTTCTGTGCTTGGTCTTGGGCGATAGACATAACCTTACGCTGCGTAATGTCTAGCGCGTCCTCTCCGCTTTGGTTGTTCTGCGCTTCATACACGGCGTCTTTCCCTGCAAGTATTAAACTTCGCCTGACATGGTAATCTCTTAGTGCGTCTGCATAGGTTGGGTAGTTAATAGCCGAGGCTGCTTGATCGGTTAAGGACAACGCAAAGACTATGCCACCTATCTCATCCAGTTTGCCTTTCTTTTTAAGGTGATCTGTTAATGTATTCTCATCCACCGCCATGCTTGTGTTCACCAACTCGATGATCGAATTGAAGACAGTTTTGGTTCTAGTGGAGAAGAAGTATTCCGCTACATTTTTATGTTCAGATATTACATTAGGTATCACCTCGTCAGGAGATAAAATCATGCAGCCCAGCAGGGCTTTCTCCATTTCTTCGTTATTTGGTAGGGTTTCTATGCTCATTTTTTCTTATGCTTTCATCTAGTTCTCTGGTTAATCTCATAAAGTCCGAGAAGGACAGGCAGATTAACCACTCTGCGTTGTTCTTCTTAAATCCGTAGACGGGCATCTGTCCGGGCTGGGAGTCCCTTGCCGCCTGTTCATAGCCCTCTCTTGTAGCACCCTTCTGCCTGTTCTTTACCTCGAAATGAAAAGCACTAAGGTCTTCGCAAATAATGTCGGGCGCTACAGTTCCGCCAGCATCACGGCCAGCATTCTGGCATCCCCGCATGGTGCATGTATCCCACCCTTCGTCCTTCAACATTGAAGCGAACTCCCTTTCTGATCGCGCACCCTTTTGCCTTGAGTTAATGCTCATAAATCCCAGATTAGTTTAGGCAGTGGATGCAACAAGCTGTAACCCAGTACATGTGCTCCATTAAAAACACCACTGGTTGCAACCTTGCCATCCAGTTCGTCATCGGTGGCCCATCCCATTATGTGGCATAGAGCGCAGTTCTTCTTTAACTCAACAAGGACTAGGCAGTATGTCCAATCGGGCTTCCGCTCCCTCGGCCTAATGACCAACGAGTATTCCCGTGGGTCTTTGTGGCTCTTAATCCTTGTACCCTTTACGTCCATGCGAAGGCCCGGTAGATCGTATCCCTCATCCCCCTTGTCAGGAGTCTGCATGCAGTTCCAGCGTTGTATTCGGTACAGTTGATCTGTCCCTGTCATGTAGGTGGTGATTGCAAGCTGGGATATTTGGCCCGTCACTTGGTCGTGGTACAATCGGTTGATGCGATCCTCTAATGTATGGTCAGGTATCTGGCTCCCAGTCTTACCCCTCTTCACAATCTTTGGCATGAAGTGCTCGACCAATTCGTTCGCCTTTCCTAGAGCTAAGTCCACTCTATGCTCGTCCAACCTTATAGTGGGATAAGGGTCTGTCATTGTACTCGCATCAGGCTTGGCTTGGCTTGAGTCGTTGCAACAACTGCATCGTATTCAGCCTGACTCAGCATCTCCCCAATGGTTCCCCTGTCCCCCACCAGCTTCTTATATCTCCCGGTCGTAACGGAACAAGATTTAAGGAACTCTTCCGTACTCACCCCAGCCTTACGGGCCACAGCAAATGCCTTGGACGTACTGGACACTCGGCTAATGGCTCGACCACTCTTAACCTTCCAGCCTGTGATTGCAGCGTTATCCTTCTTTAAAAGCTCCCTCGCCTCCGCAGCCCTAGAGTCGTATGCGGCTACAGTTTTATCCCTAGCTTCCTTTAACTTGGACATAACGCCAGCCCTGTCCGACGCTGACATGTCCTCAAGTGGGCCAGCGTCATCGCCTAGCGCGTTATCAACGCGCCAGCTTGCAGCTTTACAAAACGACACAGCATCGCACCACTTGCATGCCTTCTCGCTAGGGTAAAGCTGGGCGTGTTTGCTGCTGCCAAGGCTGACAATTCTCAGCAGTTTCCGACGAGCACTAGCCAGTTCCTCTAAGCTAAACACATGACACACCAACTTACCATAAGGTGACTCAGGTTGGGCGAAGCAGTAGCGCACAGGGTAGCCGGGGTTGTGGTGGTCGTGGAAAAGCACAGACTCAGCCATCGCTTGCCAGTTACCATTGGCGTCTTCTTGACCCATCCCTGTTTTATAGTTGATGACCACCGATTCGCCGTTAAGTTTATCGATACCGCCAACGTCCAGCTTACCAGAGAACAGCTTGTCGCCATCACTCCAGACGTACCACATTCGCTCCTCTCGTATGATGGGGTCGCAGTCATGTAGCAGTATGGAGTCGAACTCTTTCAGTTCATCAGCTACGACCTGTTCTTCGGGGGACAACACCACATCATCACCCTCCATGTGGGCGTGGATTCTGGTTCCACGTTCTGCCATAGGGCTACTGGGTTGCGGCGGGGCTTGGCTTTCCATTTGGAAAGAACCCGGACACAGGGCGAGTCTTGATAGGCCAGAAGCTGACGGCTTCCCCCCTCTCTCGTCGAAGACTTCTTCAATAACTGCTTGTACTTCTGCTTCTGGCATTGTGTTATTTCGTGTTGCATTGTGCCACCACAGATGCCAAAAAAACAGTAGGTGATCCTATGATTTTCCCTGCGTACTCAGGGGACATGTCCAACCAGCCCTCGCCTTCTTGTATCTGGCCTTTAACTGTCAGGAACTTGATGACCATTGCCTCTTTTCCAGCGAACAATTTACTCAGCACACCGACCACCTTGTCAGGTATTTTTGTGGCAACCTTTGGCTTGGGCGCTGGCTTTACCTTTTCTTTAGGCTTCTCCAGCTTGGGTGCAGCAGCTTCACCGCCGCCTAGCCAACGCTTAATAATCTTGGCCAGTTCCTCCATCGGCTGGGCAAACAGTTCGCCTGACAACTCAGGGCATCGTGACTTCTCTATAGTCATGTTGTTCTGGCCGTCCATTGTGGCGAAGATATCGAACTCGTAGTCAACTCCATCCCGTTGGATGGATGCCATACCCGTCTTGGTCACGGTTGTCTTACCGCGCTCATCCCGTGTCTGTTCATAGGAAACCTTGCGGCGCATTGTACATATAACGTGGCCGGGGTACTTCAGTATAGCGTCCATGAGCTTGTCCTGTAGTGGTGTCACCTTGGCCCATGCGTTGAAAGACTTCCCAGCTTTCGACACTTGATCCAACGCGCCGTCCTTGCCTTGCCATGCGTGACTCAATGAATCTATCACCACGGTTTCGATCCCAGCCTCGGCTGCTTCAGCCAAGGCATCGATGTATTTCTGTGGATGAAACGAGTCCAGATTGCACACCAAGAACGGCCACTTAGTAGAATAGATTTCAGAGCTTGATCGCTCGGTGTCTATTACTGCTGTACTATTACCCAGTAACGATGCCAGCCCCAGACTGGTGTATGTCTTCCCGCTGCCAGATACCCCGGCTACGGCCATTCTTAGTTTACGCTCAGCGCGTTTTGCTTCCTTGAACAATGCCATGTTATTTATGTGGTTTGTGGTTTGGATTTAAATCCTTTGTTATCAACCCAAGCATGTACTGGTTAACTGTAACCCCGCCCTCATCAGCCATCCTTTCCAGTGCCAAGGCTTCATCAACGTCTAGCTCTATGTCTAGTTGTGTATTGACTGCATTGGGTGGGGCATCACCGGGATAAGAAGAACTCATCGAACCTCCTTCCAATTAGGGGTGTGTGTTGATGTGTAATCCTTTAGCGTCAAATTTATTTTATCCACCAGACCTTCGTTGACAATGGAATACCATTCGGGCTGTTCAGTTACCCATTGCAACACATCCAAGTGAAACGCATTTATGGCGTACTCTAGGAGTTTTTCTGTCAGGCTAGGATTCCACTCTCTAAAAGGAAACCCGTTTGGCCTGTCTGGGTTTATGGTCAGCGCGGATTCCAAATAGTTTGTGTGGCCAGTTATGAATCCCATGAACACTCTCTCGGTTTCGTTTCTCCAATTGAGTTTATTTTTTTGAACCTTGAGTAGTTCATGCTGGTCATCTATCGTCGCCAAATGCGAATTCTCTCGCAAGCCAGCCCGATTAACCTCGGCCTTGAGTTTTAGGTTCTCACTTTCCAAGAAAGAAACCTTCGCTTTAGTTTCCCAGAACCAGTACCCGCTATGGTATTTTCCATAGGAGGCACTCGCTCCCCACTGTGCCAGCGATAATGCCAAGCCGATTATCACAGCCGTTCTTAGGGTGAGTTGTCTTCTTGCTCCCCTTGCCGCTGCTGCTGCGTTTTCGCACAGGGAATATTTTGCTTCTCCTTGTTGTTCAGCCAACCCCACGATGGCCGAATCATCTACTGCTTCGATACTATCCTTTTTCATTGTACTGTTTTTTTGTATTTCTTTCTGGTCATTAACCGTTACTGTTTCTCTTGTTTGTTAACTTCAACTCCTCAGTAAGCTTCAATATTAACTCACTCACCGGGATGCCTAACGACATAGCCTTACTCCTTAATAATTCTATATCTGATTCATACATCCAAGCGCGAAGCTGCCTCTTCTCCGGGTCTCGTTTGTTTGGCATAACTGCATTTATATTTCATACTATATGTCGATTGTCTCAACGGAAGAACTGTAGAGATAGGTGTATGGTTGTAAAGGATTATTTTCATACATTGAAAAATAAATTGTTGCGTTGTGATACAGTGTCTGTACGTTTCTTTTAGCGGGGCTGTTGAGCGCCCCCTTTATGAAAGCAATGACGACTGAGAAAGGAACTACAATATGAGAGCTACTGTCGGCTTCTCTTGCCAAGAGAAGCTTCTCTCCCAGATTGACACAAGGGCCGAGGAACTCGGCCTCACTAGGTCGGGCTACATCCAGATGCTTGTTCGACAGGATGTCATTAAGTTCAGCGGCCAAGAGCTTGCTGTTGCTGTCGCCCCCAAAAAGAAGAAGCGGTAATTTACAGTCGCTCCACATGAACTGAGATAACTCCCGCCGCTGGCTGAGCTAGGCGCTTGAATGCGCCAAGACTTAAATCAATCCTCCTTGTCTTCAAGGAGTTAGGCTTCCCTTTTTTTCTAAGGTCTAGCCCCGGCCCCTTATCCACTACTGTTACCACAATAGAACGGGTACGGCCTAGACTTACGCGAAGCTTGGTTCCAGGGGGGAACTCCCAGCTTGCACACACAAGCTTCGATGAGTCATACCGCTTACCATATGCTGTTAGCGTGGTACAATCCTCGTAACCACCCTTGCCGTCAGGCTTACCGTACCAACTTGCAACGGTGTCGAAGCCGCCCCCCTTGTCTTGGGCGCATGCCGCTAAAAAGAAAAGGGTGGGACAAAAGAGTCCCACCCCAGTAACCATCTGCCTGATACACACAATAGCACCAGCAGAAAATCTATAGTATTTATTAAATGTCTTCATGTCAACTGTTTGGTTTAATGTAGTAGTCCCGGTTGGTTGCGATCTCGTACATTGCCTGAACCCCCTTGGCATTAAGGCAATCCACTTGTCGCTTGATCATCGATCTCTGCACTCCCGTTATTTTTAGGTCAGCCGCCGTACTGTTCATCATGGCTTGCAGCCTTTTAGGTCTGTCCTTTTTATTGGTGTTCATTTGTTGTTAGCTCTTTTTGATTGGTTCTCTCAAACGGTTTGGCTCGCTCTTTCTCGGATGGTTCTCTCTTCTTTCATGGCTCGTTCTAGCACCAAGGTTCTCTCTGAGATGGTGACTCGTTCGTTCATAGTGGTACACTCCTGTTGCATAACCTCGTTCAATTTTCATGGCTCCCTCATATCTAATGACTCGTTCGGTTTGGGTGGTTCTCTCTGACCGAATGACTCGTTCCACAGCGTGGTTCTCTCATATTTTATGACTCGCTCAAAACTAATGTGCCTGTCTTAATCATTGACTCGTTCTCGTCGCATGGTTCTCGCTATTGTGATGACTCGTTCTGTTGTATTGGTTCTCTCAGCGAGCTTGACTCGTTCGGCCTCAGTGGCTCTCTCTCTCCTATTGACTCGTTCGCGGGGGATGGTTCTCTCTATTGTGGTGACTCGTTCTTCATAATTGGTTCTCTCCCAGATGTATGACTCGTTCTATTTTCCCGGTTCTCTCATGGACAGTGACTCGTTCTCAATCTTTGGTTCTCTCAGGCAAGATGACTCGTTCATTACTAGTGGTTCTCTCTCCAGTAGTGACTCGTTCAACTCAATTGGTTCTCTCTCCCCTATTGACTCGTTCCATATATCTGGTTCTCTCTCAGTATATGACTCGCATAATTTTAGGTTTATTTTATTTTTTACCTTTGGCTATGGCTTGTACTTCTTCCGAGTATACGGTGTGTTTTGTTGCTTCCTCGTCATACAGGTGGTCGGTGGTTACATATTTCTCCTTGCTCCTTTCTACCGCTGATGTTAATTGGAATTCCATAGCATCCAATGTTCGTATTTCGGATAGCGATATGTCCCGCATCTCTTTTATGCTCTCGTTTATTCCACCTAGTTTAAGGATTGCGTTTTCAACCTCTTTTATCAGGTTGATAGTATCCTCTAACCAATGGTCGCCGTTTTTTTCTTGTCTCTTGTTCTTCTTACTCATGGTTTTTATTTTATTTTGTGTAGTGTTTTGTTTACATTAGGTTTACTACGCTGCTTTCTCAGCTAAAGGCGCTGGCCTAAAATGTGCATGCCCCATGTGTGCAATGGGGTAAGGCAACGGTGGCGCTTGCTTGTAGTGGTGGCGGTAAGCCACATCATGCCAATGTGACAGGAACAGCTTCACCGCATACCTCTTAGCCCTTGCATGAATGTGACCAGCGGGTAACTTCCCAATGCTATACGACTTGTGCGCTTCAGTCTTCTTGCCAACCCGCTTGGCCCCGGCGTCAGCTTGAGCTTTATACTCAAGCCGTTCGTTCTTCTCGTTCTCGTAAGCCTTACGTTCCTCAAATATTTTTCCATAGATATCCGAGTCAAGGTTCTTGGTCTTCACAAAACACTCTCCCATTTTCCAGCAGAGTGTCTTGAGGTTAGCGTTCCAAGGCCGCTTCTCTCCTTTGTTCCATACGGATGTGGGGTCTTGGCCAGCGAACCGCCATATGTGTCCCACGGTTGGGGCTTGAGTAATGTCCACATAAGCAAGCAGCCCAGCGGACAAGACAGGCCCAATGCCAGTGATCCCCATAGACCACTGACCTATCGGATGGCCAAGTGCATACTTGTTTAGGGCTTTCTTGATGTTGTCCTCCAAGGACAGGTTGATCTCACCAACCCACGACATCACTTCGGACGGTTCGGATTCCTCTTCAAGCCCACGCACCTGTGCAGCACTGCGAATCCTCGCGTTCTGCATTTGGTAGTAGGTGTCCACCAAGAACCTAGCTTGGTGATCGGTCATTGTTGCGCTTGCTTTGAGCAAGTCTTTGTCTAGTTTTACTTTTGCTTTTGTGTTCATTGTGTTTTTGTTATGTGCTATTGGTACTGGATAACGGGAGTCTCACCCGAAAGTAACTGATTGATTCTGTATTCGTTTAGGCATGGGTATATAACTGATGCTTGGTTAAGCATTTTCTTAACATGGATTAGCTTCACATAGTCGCCCCTCGACAGGTATCCTTCAAAATGTTTCAAGTAGAATTGATCGACACCGTTCTCGCCTATTGAGTAGTCGGGGTTAACGACCACCTTGCGGGTAACACTCTTGTTGAACTGCTTGAGTTGCCTTGACTCTCCTTCCCTTATCTCACACAGGGGTTTCCTCGCGCTTGTGGGTATACAATTACTGGCGATCAACTCCCTGCGTTCTCTGTTGTCATCCTTTTCGTTTTGAAGGTAAAAGGAGAAGTACGGATAGGCATCGCAAAGGATGTTCGCCACGCTGTAGTCAAGCGTCTGCAAAGCGTACTTCTGCGAATCCCCGTAAACCTTATGTGTCGCTACCATGTAGTAGACGGTGGGTAGGTCGTAGTTCACTTGCCCTTCCTTTCATCGGCTGCGATCTCTTCATCTGTAAGCCACCGCCATGTTGGAGGCTTGTTAGCTTCCTTGATTTCCCATTTATGAACAGCCTCGTCGATGTCTTTCTTTGCCCCAAATAACGTATGATCAGGGTACGCATCCGACACTTCAAACTCATCACCTCTATTGTGGAATACCATAATTATTTATTCTCCTTTCGGCTCATTGTTACTCCCCCTTCAGAGTCGTAACTCCACTCATATGCGAAGTAGTCCTTAGAGGCGTAGCTATAGAACCAACTGCCCGTGGTGTAACACCATTGGGATACCTTGTTCCATGCGCTGCTACCCTCTGTGTTCTTAGGGTTGTAAAGGGGAGCACTCCATGTGGTCGTGCCGTCACCCCATACACCAAACGCAAACTCCACTAGGACATACCCAGCGAAGTCCGTGATCGAGTTAGCTGCTGATTTAATCATGCCAACCCTTGGGTTTCTGATCAGCATGGTTGTTCTTTTTTGTATGCTCATTTGTCTCCTTGCTCTTTCTCTGTTAACGGCCATGTTCCATCGAACTCAAATGACCCTAGTGTTTTATACTTGTCCTTGCCGTGAACTTGTCTGAGGTAAGTCACCGTTCCCGGCGATCCTCTCAGGCAGTCCATGTCTTTTAGCAGCGTTGTCGCCACTCGCTTTGTCCCTTCAAACTCCGTGTCCAATCGGACATGGGTAGTATTCTTTGGCGCTTTCATATTATGGGTTCCTTACTAAGACTTGTTGGTTATGCAGACTTCCTGTTCCGTGCTTGGCGGATAGCTCTGGCACATCAGATGAATGAACAATACTTAACGACTCCTTGAACTTGTAGGTGTAGGTTCCGTTTGAGTTTCTACTGATACAGAAGTATTTCAGTACAGGCTCGGTGTTAAACCAGCGGCCCTTCTTGTTTGTCTCGTTGCAAACAGAGGTGGCTATATGATCCTTGTCTTCAAAGATACTGACCTCATTGTAATATCCTAAACCCTTCTTGGTTGTCTCATTGCAAATGGGACGGGAGTTTACCGAGACAAAGAAGTCATACATCCCCATAGGGATTAACATTTCATTGTCCCAACCTCGCGTGTATTTATCATAGAAGTTTAGCACCTCGTTAACGCTTGTCCCAAACAGGTCATGCAGTTGCTCATCGTTCCACCCACCACAGTCTTCACAGTTCTTAACCAGCGTGGAAATCTTGTGAAGGAAGGGGCAGTTCTTGCTGACGATCTTATAAAAAAGCGCCTTGCTGTTGGCTTTCTTCTTCCTCGGTTTCCCTGTTGTTTTGTTCATATATTTGTTCGATTATGTTGCTTATTGTGTGTGTCCAGTAGGGAGCACCCGCCGCCTCAGCCTCGACCAGAAAGGTCTGGAGGCTGGGGTGACGTAGTGAATCCTTGTCCCTCTTGGTAATCTTAATGACATATTCCTCTGGCATTATTTTGTTTTAGGTTTTGTAATCGCATTATTAACAAGCTTGCTAAGCTTGGGGACTAACGCCGAGAACTCTTCCCTAGTTATCGACCCTTCATTGAAGCAGAACCTAATTTCGCAATCATCGTCTTGAATAAGACCCTTGCCGCCAGTTGATGCCCACATACTGTCCACCTCTATATAGACTGGAGCGTTAGCGTTCTTGTTGTTGAACCATGATGAGCACCAAGAACTATTATGGGCCTTCTCCATTTCGTAGGATGGAGAGAACCAGACTTTCTTTTTCCGTATAACTTCCTTGCATGCCTCGCATAGCTTAGCCTCGCCTGTTGCTACCCCAACCAAGGTGGGTAGGTACGCTTGGTATATGCCCAACTCCTTCTCTAGTCGCTTGATGAAGCCCTCGGTTGTGGCAAGTGCTGATCGAGGGAGCACACACCCGTTGTTCCGCGCCCATTTATTTCTAGTGTTCTGGTTTAACTTCGATAGCTCAGTGGAGTAATCATACCCTGCATACCCATGAGCCAAGGTAAACGGGCTGGCCTCATCCTCACCTCCGTTGTAGTCAGTCCATGTGGGCCAACCAAAGGACAGGTGGAATCTCCCATCCCCTGAGTTGAAGGATATCGTCATAGACATATCCAGTTTCCATAGGGGTGTCTCTTTACAGTCAGGGTAGGCAACATCATATGCTTCCCCTTGACCTTCTGGTTTCCAAGCGAACTTGATCTCCGCTTGGCAATCTGAAGAGTCCACCTTTACATCGTCAGGCTCAACGCCACGAACCGCAAAGAGGGTGCTAAGCTCTTTGCTAAGTTCGATGACCGCTTTACTGAACGTCTCCGAGTTCGTTGACAGTAACTTGTTTGCAGTTAAGTAACTCATTGTATTATTTATTGGTTAATATCTGGCCCAGTTATTATTTGTTAGGCTCAACATGTATCTCCACATAGGAGTAGTTGCGCTGAGGCATGACGATTTTTGTGTTGTCCCAAGGGTTGACTGCCATAAACTTGGTGACGATTCCGCTATCCGTAGCAGACTTATAGTCCCACTCCATGTCGGTCACACACACAGCCCAGTCGAACTTGTAACGGTTCTCCTTTGCGTACTTCAGTACAGGCTCCATGTCAGTACCGCCTCTCCCATACCACTTGCGGGGTACGCGGAGCGGTAGGTCGCTGCGTGAGAACTCACGGATAGAATCCTTGTGAACCTGTGTATCGCACTGCACCATCGTTACCTTAGTATGAGGGAACTCTTGGATGATCCTGTTCATCTGCACGAATGCTTCGTCGCACTCGGCAGTACCCATCGACCCGGATGTATCCACCATTATCAGTCCATGTGACCTACCCTTGGTCTCATTCTTCGGGAAGATGATGTTGGCGGTTGAGTACCGTTTGTTTACTCGCTTGTAGTTGCGGCCACCGGGAGCGTACTGAACCAGTAGGCGCTTCAGCCAAGTCACATCGTTCAATGCCTTGCGGGTCAGCATATCCTCAAGGAAGTCCAACTCGGTTCCAAAGCCGTGGCCCTGAGACTTCATAAGAACTACAGCCTCGGATACCGTCTCTTGGTATTCGTTTTCAGCAACGTCAGCGCCCTCTTCGCAGAGAACCTTGGAGTCATGCACCGCTCCGACAACCTTGCCCTCATCACCAAGGTAATCCTTGAGCCGCTCGCTCAAAGGCCGAGGCTTTCCAGTAGAGGCAGAGGCATCGTCGCCGCCCTTGCCCTCGTCCTTACCATCGTCCTTGCCTCCACTAGGTGGGGCATCACCCGCTACAGAATCGCTACCAGAACCTTGCCCTTGGCCTTGGCCTTGGCCAGTAGTGATAGCGGTAGAACCTTGGCTCTCGCCTTCGCCTTCGCTTGGGTCACTATCGTTCGGCTTATTGCCTCCGCAATTACCCGGCTGGTCGGGTTGACCTTGACCGGGAGGTGGTGGAGGCGGCTCATGTAACTCCATCTCCAGTTCATGGTAGTACCACTCGGTGGACTTGTTCTCTGGGAGCTTTGTGAACTTCCCTTCACGGGGTAGGAGTATGCCAATGTCATTGACCAACTCGTTCCAGACACCAAGGGACTTGATGTACGGAATGAAGTGGCTGTTCATTGCCAGATCGGCGGCGACATTCCAGAGGTCTGGGTTCCTGTCGTCTCTCCGCAAGTGATGAGCGAACAACAAGTGTCCCGCCTCATGGAGTACAATGAACTTAACTGCATCCACCGACAACTTATCGGTGAACTCAGGGTTGTACCGTAGCTCTGCCCCGTTGGTACACATGGTCTCAACGCTGCGGTCAGCGATTACTTTCCACTTGGCTACGAACGGCACACCGATTGGGTGTGATTCGTAGATGTAGTCGTGACCTATATTGATCTTCGACTTTGCTCTCTTGAATACCTCAATCGTATCCAATGTGCGCCAGTCTCCATCGACTGACATTTGCTCTATTGCTTTTTCTACCTTAGTCATTGTGTGATATGGTTAGATGGTTACAGGTTAATGTTCTGAAGAATAGAGGTAACACCATCAGCTTCCTCTATAACTTCCTTACGCTTCTTGGGGTCGTCTCTTAGTTCCTTCATCGTTCCTTTGCCTTGGAACTTGGAGAACACCTCCACTAATTTATTGGACGCCTTATCCAACTCATCGTTGTCGGTCAGGTTGATGTTCTTAATCACCTTGGCAACCTCGACTACGTTATCGATGACGGTATCGGATATCCTCACCTTGGTAGCCTTGCCGCCGTTCTTCTTGGCGGTGCTGAACTTAGCTTTGCCAGCATCGTAGTGCTTGAGCCTTGATACTGTGTCGGCAAGCACACCTTGCACTCTTTCAAGTGTCTCGGCCTCAGCTTCCTTGAGCTTGGTCTCGTTACGCTCCTCCATGTGCTGTTGCACCTCCTTGATGAGACCAGACGGGCCGCTAATCTTAACGTCCTTCGGGTCTTTGATCTCATCGATCTCGATGACGAAGGCAAACTGCTCAGCGAACTCATCCTTCTCAGGGAACCGTATGTCCTCCCATAGATCGCCAGCCCTACGCTGTGCATCAGCCTTGATCTCCTCGTAGTTCTTGTTGACGATCTTATCAACGGCGTCATTGAACTTGAGCTTCAGTTCTTCAAGCTCACGGGAGAGGTCAGGCCAGAACTCTGTCTTACAGATGCGCCAACCATGATCATCCCATGTGCTTGTGAAGAACTTGAGCTTACTCCTTGCGGAGGTTGCTACCTCTTGGGCGGCGGCTAAGTCACTCTTACGGAACTTCCGTATGTGGCTGTCGATTGAATCAACATCAGCCTTGAACGTGTTCGCCGCCTCCTGTGATGCCCGGATCACCAATTGCTTGGAGCCGGGCAACTTGATGCCGATCTTTACCAGCATGCAGTTCTCGTTGAACCGCTTCATTACTATGTTGTCCTTTGTTACTAGGTTCATAATCATATAGTGTTATGGGGTTATATCTGGGCCAGATATCACTTGCTTTGCAGCGAGCGATACTCCTTCTCCCATGCCTTGTACTCAGGTGTAGCCGCCACCTTGAGCTTGGACTCGGATGCCCTCCTAAAGAAGGATGCCTGTTGTTCTTCAGGCCAGCGCCCAATGTACCGACATGCCGCCTTGGTCTTGTCCATGTTCTCAGGCTTACCCTTCGGCTTGATGTCTTGCACTAGCGCCACACCAGTAGCGTAGAACACACCAGCATCCTTCGGGAGCTTGGTCTGAAGAGGGGATTCGTAGATGTCCTCAGGTTGCGGACACTCAGTACACATCTTGCGATATGCCATCATGCTTCGGCCTACCACCTGACCTACCGTGCCGTAAGCAAGGCAGTTCATTACGGAAGGGCTTGTGCTCCAGTCCGTGCCAATGGTGTAGCATGCCTCGATGAGGTCATGCGTCCACTCAAGGGTACGGTAGGTAGGCTCAGCCTTCTCGACAAAGGTGAATGGCTCACCTTGTATCTCTTCCTTGCGGTAGCCCACATAGGATGCGAGCCAAGGCTTCAAGCCCTTGCCATTGGCGTACTCTTGGAAGCCCTTGATCGAGCTATCCAAGGTGGGGTCGATGTATATGTGTGTCATCCGGGTTGCTGCTGCCCCGGTGATCGGGGTTGTCCCGGTATCTGACTCACCATTGCCAGCGGCACAGATGAGGACGTTATCCTCTAGCTCATGCCCGTTGACGTTGCGATCCAGAAGAATCTGGAGAGCCACATTCATCACCTCGACCATGCTCCTGTCGAACTCATCGAGGAACAGGATGGCGAGCTTCCACTTGGGCTTGATGTGCTTGCCCTTGGAGTCGAACCGTTTCCACGGAATGGTTTCATGGTTGATCAACCACTGGACACAGCGGTTCACTTGATCAGCGACCGGGAGACCCGCCAAATCGGGCGGCTCTTTGTCTGATGTTCGGAAGTCGTACAAGACTGCGCCCATCTCTCTGGCTAGGTCTTGAATCATGTACGACTTACCGCATCCGTACTTACCCCATACAATAAAGGGGCGCTTCATCTGGAAGCAGACTGCTGCTGCTCGTTTAGCCGTGGCTATGTCCACGGTCATTGCTTCTAGGCTTGTTTGCATTGCCATAATGTTATGTGTGTATTGATGGTTACTTTACTTGCGGGTAGCTACTAGCTACTCCACTCGCACATCGAGACGAAGGGTGACACAATGTGACACATACGTCAACAACTATTTTTATTTATTTATATAGGTCGATATGCGAGGGGAATAGCTAGGGTTGTATGCCCTAGCTTGTACTCCCATACGAGTATGGGGTTATAACTGGCCCAGATATCGGGTCAGTCTTGTCCAGGCTTCTGGTTACACCGCGATCTCAGTGACCACGCCGTGGATGTATATCTCAGGTATCCTCTCCGAGGTTATCGTGCAGCCAAGAGTATTGGATCGACCCGTGTGCGCTTCCTCTACACCTATCATGGTGTTGGCACGGACAGGCTTTACCTCAGGGTCGTGAGCGACGGTCACATGCGGGTACTTATTGATACTCACAACAGGGCGTAGGCTTGGCCCTCTGGAGCGGTCGCCAAGGTGGGCGTAGATGTGCTTAACGTCTACTGCCAGTATGCCCCATTCCCTAGAGAAGAAAGCCGTACCAACACGGGCAGTCACGTTAGCCCCAAGAATCTCGGTAGGATTCAAGCTTGAGTTGAAGCCGCCCATGTTAAGGGTAACGTGATGACACTTGGTGTACCACTTCAAGGAGGCGATTAACTCTCGCCCTCCCGGCACAGCATCCATTATTTTATTTCTGGAATTACTATCCAGAAGTATTGCGGTGTACATTATATGTGTATGTTTAGAACTAAACGCTGGCGATCATCCAAGCTTTGGATCATGCGAGGTTCATAATTTTGTACCTTAACATCCCACTCGAAGTCCGGGTCTTTAATGTCCCACTCGGTCTGATCCTTTACAATCGCCTTGATGTCGAGCTTGTGCATCCCCTCCATGCCGAGGATGCGAGGGCCATTTCGCACAAAAAGGGCTTCAATTGTCTGGCCGTTATCCCATACTGTTATCAGGTAAAGCTCACCTCTGTAGGTGTCCCTCGCATTGTACTTGTCACATATGTGATTGATCAGCGCGACTGGCGTATCTCTTAGGGTGTAGCGCCTTACCTTTTTAGGGTGCTCAATCTTGAATGGCTTCCTTGAGACAAGGTTGTAGGTCTTGGCTCTTGTCACGGCCTTGCGTAATCCCACACCCCTGTATCCGGGTAGTTCTACCTCAACCTTGCGGCCATCCTTGTATGCGTCAGGCCACATGTATCGTATGGCTGTTGAGACCCTGAGCTTCTTGGCTTTGTCCAGTTGCTCAAGCGTCTTGTCTTCCAAGCCGCTAATCTTACGGCTTACCTTTTCGTAGTGTTCGTAGTTCATGGTTGTCATATCTGGCCCAGTTATGCGTTCTCAGTTAACAGGATGCGCAGCGACTTCTCATACCTATCCCTCATAGTAGGGCCAAGCTGATCCGCAGTCACCATGTTGTCCTGTATGTCTGCCACCTTCACGCGGATGACAGTCTCATGCCGCCATTCCTTCTTTGTGTTGCACAGGCTCGCCTTCTTAATGGCGTACTCTCTGGTGTCACGAATGAAATCCCAATGAGATTGGCAATCGTTTTGACAATCGACAGAAACCTTGCGGGTTTCTTCCCATTGAGGAGCACACACTTGACACTCCTGAGGCTTACGTCTGCTCAGTGCGTAGACATCATCCACCCACGGCCCGAAGCCAGCCTCAGTCAAGGACTCTCTTGTGTGCTCGGTGTCCTCGATGACATCGTGCAACAGCCCAACGATCTGACAGTCCAGATACCGTAAGGCATGGAAGTCAGGTGATTCAGTTGCAACGGCCCTCATTGAGACCCTTATCGGATGCTCAATGAAAGCGCCGCCACACTTACGCTCTTGTCCTTTGTGCGCCTTCTTTGCGAAGACGTATGCGTCTTTTAGTTTATGGAATACGTTGTTCATTATGATTTAATATCTGGCCCAGTTATTGTCTAGCTAACCAAGCGTTGAGTTCTCTCCGCTTGATGACTCTGAATATAGTGGTTGGTTCTGCTTCACGGTAGCCGCTCATGTTCTGCTTAAACAACTTGCGGTCTCGCAGATGCCCGGTGCTGTCTGCGTCATGCCAGTCCAAGTCTTCCCAGACACCGTTGTAACGGCCTTGGATTATCTTCCAGTATAGGTACTTGTTTCCCTTCATAATTATACAGTTTTGTCAGAGTCTATTGCTGATATTATTTCATCAACTTCCTTCTCTGAAGTGATCCAATTATCTAAGTTAGGGTTGCCATCGTTTTCTGTAAGCTCGCTTACAAACTCTTCAATGTGATCCATGTTGGCCTTCACATACTCCAACGCCCAAATGATCTTTCCTTTTAGTTCTAGGTTCATGGTTCTTATTTGTTGGGGTATACTATCTCCTTTTTAGGGGTAGAACAAACGGCGCAATGGTTGTGCTCGTCAGGAACCGTTGGCGTGGTGGTTTCGCACGGCTCGCACGGCGAGACATCCCATTCGTACTCCTTGTCGAAGTCAGGCTCGTTGGAACTAGTGAGGAATAGTTCACAAAACGCCTCGACCGATGTTTGCCCGTCCCTCGATGACTGGTATAGCTCGATCAAGAACTCATGGACTACATCGCAGTCCATTCTGCGAATACCACATAGCCTTCTGATGTTCCGCTTGATATCGTTTAACTGATTGATTGCACTCATAATATCTGGCCCAGTTATAAGATACGCATCCACTCCGCGTTATCAACAGATGTGATTGAGTCGTTGATTTTCTCCAAGATGAAGCCTACGCCTTGAGTCTTCTTCTCGGCCTCGGTCGCCTCTCTTGGTTTCCATATCACGCGCTTGAAGTATTGCCTGTAGTTCTCTTGGTAGAACGAAGACCACTTGACTAAGCGTCTTGGGCTGCACATACCACCCATGTTCGTGTAACCAAACAAGGTAACGTCATCCTTTGCCTGTCGGTACAGCATATTACAGGCGGCGTTGACCCACTTACGGGTAGTTACAGTAGGCCAGTCAGCCAGCGTTGCATGTACCGTGTCGCCCTCCCACCTAGCTATCACGTTACCATGTAGCAGTAGCCTGTAAGAGCCACCAGATCGGTAGTTGTGTAGGTTATCGGACTCCAATGTTCCCACTTTCTTTTGTCGTTGATTAACGAATGCCTTAACGGCTTCTTCTCTTCTCATAATGATTTAATATCTGGCCCAGTTATTACTTGGCGTACAGTTCCTCTGGGCTTGCAGGGGTGTACCTCTCACGCTGCTTCGCTATAACCTCAGCGGGTACACCGTGGACGTTGCGTCCAGCCAGTACCTTATCCTTAAATGCTGCGGCAACCTTGCTTTCTGGCATGTCAGCGGGGTCTTGCATCATGTCAACCACGCTCCACTTGTATCCCCAATGGGTTGCGAGCTTGGTATAGTTGCACCACTCCCACCTTTCGGTGTTGGTGTTGTCCACTACTATGGTGGTATCGCCGCGATCCAATGCTCTGATGAATCGACTCAAGCATCGAGCGTGTGCTCTGCCTAATTGCTTAGGGTCGAACTCATACTTGCCGCTTCTAGTGAAGTACGAGTCAGCCGATACGACTGTTGCATTGGGGAAGTTTGTATTAGCCCACGTTGTTTTGCCTGAGCCACTCAGCCCTTGCATGACAATGACTTGTCTTTTGTTTAGTATCATATGCTTATGCTTTCAAGTGTTATGGAACGCATCCAGTAAGTTTATTAGTGCCATGTTGTAGTCTGCGGCTCCTTCCTTAATGCTGTCACACTCGTCCTTGCGTAAGCAGGGACGGCAAAGGAAAGATGGGCCACTATGAACAGACTCGTTAAAGGGATCGCTTGGCTTGATGACTTCAACCACCTCAAGTTTGTCGCTTTCCGC